>Ga0194122_10000042_pt1 | contig 180032 bp, 180 predicted proteins | sample TA2MahCa10mmetaG_FD_155487 | JGI IMG/M metagenome (GOLD analysis project Ga0194122, IMG submission 155487) | Freshwater microbial communities from Lake Tanganyika, Tanzania - TA2015021 Mahale Deep Cast 10m | ecosystem: Environmental > Aquatic > Freshwater > Lake | place: Tanzania: Lake... | reverse complement strand
GATAACGTGAAGATCAAAGTCGCCTTAATTGCTCCGATTGCCATGGAGCAGGGCCTGCGCTTTGCGATCCGCGAAGGCGGCCGCACCGTTGGCGCAGGCGTGGTGGCCAAGGTGATTGAGTAGGCGGTTCAGTACGCATCGGCTGGCGGGCCCCCGGGGGAGTCCGCCGGACTGCAGCAGTTGGTCCCCCAGTGTTCTTTACCCGCTCTTTGGAGATCTGAACCATGCAGCAAAAGATTCGCATTCGGCTTAAGGCCTTTGATTACAAACTGATCGATCAGTCCGCCCTGGAAATCGTGGACACCGCCAAGCGCACGGGCGCTGTGGTCCGCGGCCCAGTGCCCCTGCCGACCTCGATCCGCCGCTTTGACATTCTGCGTAGCCCCCATGTGAACAAGACATCGCGGGACCAGATGGAACTCAGAACCCATCAGCGGCTGATGGACATCGTGGACCCGACTGACAAGACCGTGGATGCCTTGATGAAGCTCGATCTGCCCGCCGGCGTCGATGTCGAGATCAAGCTGCAGTAAAAATTATGTAAACCCATCCCGAATTGAATTTGCAGGGAAAGGGAGACCAGAAGTACAATAGAAGGCTTTCTCGAATTCGGGAAAACGATTGAATTTTTAGCCCCGGCCAATCGAAGTCGGGAACGGAGAAAACATGAGCCTTGGACTGCTCGGTCGCAAGGTTGGCATGACCCGTATTTTTACGGACGACGGCGAAACAGTGCCGGTGACCGTAATCGACGTGTCAAACAACCGCGTGGCCCAAATCAAATCCGCTGAATCGGACGGCTATTCTGCCGTCCAGCTCGCCTTTGGCAGCAAGCGGGCCCGACGTGTGACCAAACCCCTTGCCGGCCATTTGGCCAAGGCAGGCGCCCAGGGCGCCTCCGTGCTGCGTGAGTTCACTGTGGCTGCGGATCAGCTGGCCAGCCTCAAACCAGGTGAAGTCGTCAATGCCGCCATCTTTGCGGCAGGGCAGAAGGTAGATGTCACCGGTGTCACGCAGGGCAAGGGCTTCACCGGCACCATTAAGCGCCACAATTTTTCTTCCAACCGCGCCTCCCACGGCAACTCCCGATCCCACAATGTCCCGGGCTCGATCGGCATGGCCCAGGATCCGGGCCGGGTCTTTCCGGGCAAGCGGATGTCGGGCCACGATGGTGTGCTCAATCGCACTGCCCAGAATCTGGAGATCGCCCGGGTCGATGCCGAACGCTCGCTGCTGCTGGTCAAGGGCGCAGTTCCCGGCTCCAAGGGTGGCAATGTCGTGATTCGCCCGGCCGTTCGCAGCCCCGCCAAATCGGCGAAACAGGCGTAAGGGGCTCAGAACATGGAACTCAAATTACTCAATGATTCGGGCCAGGCCTCTGGCAGCGTTCAGGCCAACGACACGATTTTCAACCGTGATTTCAATGAGCCCTTGATTCATCAAGTGGTCGTTGCGTATCAGGCCAATGCCCGCAGTGCGAACCGCAAGCAAAAGGGCCGCTCAGAGATCAATAAATCAACCAAAAAGCCCTGGCGCCAAAAGGGCACGGGCCGCGCCCGCGCAGGCCGTGCCTCCAGCCCGTTGTGGCGAGGCGGCGGCAAGATCTTCCCGAATTCGCCGGAAGAAAACTTTTCGCACAAGGTCAACAAGAAAATGTATCGGGCGGGTGTGCGTTCGATCCTCTCGCAGCTGGCCCGCGAAGGCCGGCTCGCAGTGGTCGATAAGTTCGAAGTCGAGGCCCCGAAAACCAAACTGATTGCCTCAAAGCTCAAGCAAATGGGGCTGGAGTCGGTGCTGCTGATTACCGATGCGTTTGATGAAAACCTGCACCTGGCATCGCGCAACCTTCAAAGCATTGCCATTGTGGAGCCGGAGTATGCCGATCCCGTATCGCTGGTGTATTTCGATCGCGTGTTGATGACACGTGGCGCGCTGGCCAAAGTAGAGGAGATGCTGTCATGAATCAGGAGCGTCTCATGAAGGTGCTGCTGGCTCCGATTGTGTCGGAGAAAAGCACCGCCATTGGCGAGAAAAACAACCAGGTCGCCTTCCGTGTCCTGCAGGATGCCACCAAGCCGGAAATCAAAGCGGCTGTGGAACTGATGTTCAAAGTTCAGGTGAAGTCCGTCTCGGTGCTCAATGCCAAAGGCAAAGCGAAGCGCTTCGGCCGCACCGAAGGCCGCCGCCGCAACGTGCGTAAGGCTTACGTGTCGCTCGCACCGGGCCAGGAAATTAATTTTGGTGGGGAGGCTGCGTAATCATGCCCGTCGTCAAACTCAAACCCACATCGCCCGGACGCCGCGCAGTTGTCCAGGTGGTGCACCCCAACCTCTATAAAGGCCGGCCCCATCAGGCCCTGGTGGAGCCCCAGAGTAAAACTGCTGGCCGCAATAACAACGGCCACATCACCAACCGTCATCGGGGTGGTGGTCATAAGCAGCATTACCGGATCATCGATTTCCGTCGCAACAAAGATGGCATCGCTGCCAAGGTCGAGCGCATCGAGTACGACCCAAATCGCAGCGCCCACATCGCACTGCTGTGTTATGCCGATGGTGAGCGTCGTTACATCATTGCGCCGAAGGGTGTCGCTGTTGGCCAGAGCCTGATGAGCGGTGCGGAAGCGCCGATTCGTCCAGGCAACGCACTGCCGCTGAGAAATATTCCGGTCGGATCCACGATCCACTGCATTGAGATGCTGCCGGGTAAAGGCGCCCAGCTCGCCCGCTCCGCAGGTGGCTCGGCCCAGCTGCTGGCCCGCGAAGGCTCCTATGCCCAGGTGCGGCTTCGGTCTGGCGAGATTCGTCGGGTCCACATTGAGTGCCGCGCCACCATTGGTGAAGTCGGCAACGAAGAACACAACCTGCGCCAGTTTGGTAAGGCAGGCGCCATCCGCTGGCGTGGTATTCGGCCGACGGTCCGGGGTGTCGCGATGAACCCGATTGATCACCCCCACGGTGGTGGTGAGGGCCGCACCGGCGAGGCCCGCGTGCCCGTGAGCCCCTGGGGCACTCCGACCAAGGGCTATAAAACCCGTCGCAACAAGCGCACGACTTCCATGATCGTGACCAGCCGTCACAAGCGCAAATAAGCGGTAGATAAAGGGAACCTCTCATGTCACGTTCAACGAAAAAAGGACCGTTTGTGGATGACCACCTGCTCAAGAAGGTGGAGAAGTCCTCATCGACCAATGACAAGCGCCCGATCAAGACCTGGTCACGCCGCTCCACCATCCTGCCCGAGTTTGTTGGCCTCACGATTGCGGTCCACAACGGAAAGCAGCATGTGCCGGTCTACGTCACCGACAACATGGTCGGCCATAAGCTCGGCGAGTTCGCGCTCACCCGAACCTTCAAAGGCCATGCGGCCGACAAGAAGGCCGTGAAGAAGTAAAGGACAAACGAAATGGCAATTGAAACCCGCGCAGTCCTCCGAGGTGTACGCCTCTCCGCCCAGAAGGGTCGGCTGGTGGCCGACATGATTCGAGGCAAGCCCGTCGAGCAGGCGCTCAACACCCTCACCTACACCCCGAAGAAAGCTGCCTCGATCGTCAAGAAAGTCTTGGAGTCGGCAATCGCCAACGCCGAGCACAACGATGGCGCTGATATTGATGAACTCAAGGTGAAGACCATCACCGTCGAGCAGGGCACCTCACTGCGGCGTTTTGATGCCCGCGCTAAAGGCCGTGGCGTTCGGATTGAAAAACCGAGCTGCCACATTTCGATTGTTGTGGGCAATTAACTCGGCGTCGAAAAGAACACAAGGAATACTATGGGTCAGAAAATTCATCCCACCGGCTTTCGGCTTGCGGTCTCCCGTAACTGGGCTTCCCGCTGGTTTGCGAACCATCGCGAGTTTGGCCGCATGCTCAACGAAGACATCAAGGTGCGCGAGTTTCTTCGTGGTCGCCTGAAATCGGCTGCGGTCGGCCGGGTCCTGATTGAGCGTCCCGCTAAGAATGCCCGCATCACCATTTACAGCGCGCGGCCCGGCGTCGTGATTGGCAAAAAAGGCGAGGACATCGAGAACCTGAAGACCCAGCTTGCGGCAATGATGGGTGTGCCCGTCCATGTCAACATTGAAGAGATTCGTAAGCCTGAAATCGATGCCCAGCTGATTGCTGACGGTATCTCCCAGCAGCTGGAAAAGCGGATTATGTTTCGCCGCGCGATGAAGCGCGCGATGCAAAACGCGATGCGTCTCGGCGCCCAAGGCATCAAGATCATGAGTTCGGGCCGCTTAAATGGCATCGAGATCGCCCGTACCGAGTGGTATCGCGAAGGCCGCGTGCCGCTCCATACGCTGCGGGCCGATATTGATTACGCGACCTCGGAAGCCAAAACCACCTATGGCGTGATTGGCATCAAGGTCTGGGTCTATAAGGGCGACACCCTCGGCCGGGCGGACGCCCCCGTGGTTGCTGAGCCCGAGGTGAAAGAGCCCCGCGAAGAGCGTAAGCCCCGTCGCGCACCGGCTAAGAAAACCAAGGACGCTGCTGCAAAAGATGCGACTGAGGCCGCAGGTGCTGCTGCACCCGCTGCTGAGGTCAAGAAACCGCCCGTTAAACGGGTCCGTAAGGCGCCGGCCCCCGCGGCCGAGAAGCCAGCTTCTTAATTTCAAGGCAAAGCCATGCTGCAACCTGCACGTCGTAAGTTTCGTAAAGAGCAAAAAGGCCGCAATACGGGCCTTGCCACCCGTGGCGCCGCAGTCTCCTTCGGCGAATACGGCCTGAAGGCAACTGCCCGCGGACGCATCACCGCCCGCCAAATCGAGGCGGCCCGTCGGGCCATGACCCGCCATATCAAGCGGGGCGGCCGGATCTGGATTCGAATTTTTCCCGATAAGCCGATTTCCCAAAAACCTGCCGAGGTCCGGATGGGCAACGGAAAGGGCAATCCTGAGTACTACGTGGCGGAGATCCAGCCCGGCAAAGTGCTCTACGAGATGGACGGGGTGGATGAGGCGCTTGCCCGCGAGGCATTTCGTCTGGCGGCAGCAAAACTGCCGCTGTCCACGACCTTTGTCACCCGTCAGCCCGGCCGATAAGTCGGGGATTGCTGGAGAGAGCTATGAATGCCACTGAACTAAGAACCAAGGATGACGCGGCCCTGGCCAAAGAGCTGGAAGAGTTGCTGCGAGCCCATTTCAACCTGCGGATGCAGCATGCTACCCAGCAGCTGGCCAATACCGCTCAGCTCACCGCTGTGCGTCGTGACATCGCGCGGGTGAAGACCCTGATCCGTGAAAGGAAGGCCGCATGAGCCCCGCCAGCGATAAGGCAGTACCCAAGCGGACCCTGGTGGGCCGCGTGGTCAGCGACAAGATGAATAAAACCGTGACGGTACTGGTCGAGCGCCGGGTTCAGCACCCGTTGTATGGCAAGTTCGTGGCGAAATCCAAGAAATACCATGCCCATACGGCTGAAGGCGGCCTGAAGGTGGGCGATGTGGTCGAGATCGCTGAGACCCGGCCAATCTCCAAGACCAAGTCCTGGGCTGTCACCCGGCGAATTTCGGAGGCGATCGTTATCTGACGGGCCGGCTGGCCGGCTTAAGTTGCCGAATGACCAGCTTTCCCATTAAAATTGAAGGCTTTTCGCAGTAAAGCTTTAACGTTGTTGCAGTGAGGTGGGGCTGACCGGTCAATCCGGCTGGCCTTGTGTGTCAACCCGAATGCGGGACCAAGACTGATCGCCGTGTGCCCGGCAATGGGCAAGAGGGTGATTAAGTTGGGAAGAGAAAATCATGATTCAGATGCAATCGCGTCTGGACGTCGCCGATAACACCGGTGCGCGTTCAGTCATGTGTATCAAGGTCCTTGGTGGATCAAAGCGTCGCTATGCCGGCGTCGGCGATGTCATCAAGGTGAGCATTAAAGATGCGGCCCCCCGTGGCCGGGTCAAAAAAGGCGAGATCTACAACGCCGTGGTGGTCCGCACCGCGAAGGGTGTCCGCCGTCCGGATGGCTCGCTCATCAAGTTTGATGGCAATGCAGCGGTGCTTCTGAATGCCAAGCTCGAGCCGATCGGCACGCGAATTTTCGGGCCCGTGACCCGCGAGCTGCGCACTGAGCGTTTTATGAAGATCGTTTCGCTTGCTCCTGAGGTGATCTGATATGGAAAAATTTCGAAAAGGCGATGAGGTCATCGTCTTGACCGGCAAAGATAAAGGCAAACGGGGTGTGGTATCGCGCCGCGTTGGCCCCGAGCATCTCTTGGTCGAAGGCGTCAATGTCGTGAAGAAACATGTCCGCCCCAACCCGATGAAAAATACGACCGGCGGCATTGAATCGAAAGCGATGCCAATTAATCAATCGAATGTGGCCATCTTTAACCCAGCCACGCAGAAGGCGGATCGCGTGGGCGTGAAGACCGAGGGCGAGAAAAAAGTCCGCGTCTTTCGCTCTAACGGCGAGCCGCTCCCAAATCCCAACGTGGCGTAACGCAAAGGAAACATCATGGCGCGTTTGCAAGCACATTACCGGGAAAAAATTGTTCCAGAGCTCAAGTCAAAGTTTGGCTACAAGAGCGTGATGGAAGTGCCCCGGCTGACCAAGATCACCCTGAATATGGGCCTGTCCGAGGCCGTGGCCGATAAGAAAATTATTGAGCATGCGGTGGGCGATATGACAAAAATCGCCGGCCAAAAGCCGGTCGTCACCAAGGCCCGCAAAGCGATTGCTGGTTTCAAAATTCGCGAGGGCTATCCGATCGGCTGCATGGTCACGCTGCGCGGATCCCGGATGTATGAATTCCTGGACCGTTTCATCACCATCGCACTGCCCCGTGTCCGCGATTTCCGCGGTATTTCGGGCAAGGCATTCGATGGCCGTGGCAACTACAACATCGGCGTGAAAGAGCAAATCATCTTCCCCGAGATTGAGTACGACAAAATCGACACCCTGCGTGGACTGAACATCAGTATTACCACCACGGCAAAGACCGACGAAGAAGCAAAGGCGCTGCTGACTGCCTTCCGCTTCCCTTTCCGCAACTAATTCACGGACCCCTGAGGACAATCTCATGGCAAAGCTGTCATTAATCAATCGCGAGAAAAAGCGCGAGATGCTGGTTAAGAAATATGCGGCAAAGCGCGCAGCGCTTCACACCGTTATTGCAGACCAGTCTAAATCCGAAGAAGAGCGCTACGAGGCGCGGCTGGCGTTGCAGAAACTGCCCCGCAATTCGAACCCCACGCGTCTTCGCAACCGTTGTGAGCTGACGGGCCGTCCGCGCGGCACGTTCCGAATGTTTGGGCTCGGCCGGGCCAAGATCCGCGAAATTGCGTTCCGCGGTGAAGTCCCTGGCCTGACCAAGGCCAGCTGGTAAGAGGGGAATCCGATATGAGCATGAGTGATCCCATTGCCGATATGTTTACCCGTATTCGCAACGCCCAGCGGGTGGAGAAGCCCTCTGTGGCGATGCCGGCATCGAAGTTGAAAATCGCAATCGCGACCCTGCTGAAGGACGAAGGCTACATTGAACATTTCAATGTCCATCAGTCCGGCGCCAAATCTGATCTGGAGATCGGCCTGAAGTATCACGCCGGCCGCCCTGTGATTGAGCGCATTGAGCGGGTCAGCCGTCCCGGCCTGCGCATTTATAAAAACCGCCACCAGCTGCCCACTGTCATGAATGGCCTGGGCGTGGCGATTGTTTCCACGCCCAAGGGCCTGATGACCGATCGTAAAGCCCGCGCAACCGGGCTGGGCGGTGAAGTCATCGGCATCGTTGCGTAAGGGGAATCAACATGTCACGTATTGCGAAATACCCTGTTGCCCTGCCCTCGGGTACCGAGGCCATCATCTCGGCGGATGCCATCACGGTCAAAGGCCCACTCGGCTCGCTGACCCAGGCCTTGAAGGGTGAGGTCGACGTCAAGCTCGACAGCGGAACCATTACCTTTGCTGCCAAAGACAGTTCGCGCCATGCCAAAGCAATGAGCGGCACGGTGCGGGCCTTGGTGGCCAATATGGTCCACGGCGTATCGAAGGGCTTTGAGCGCAAGCTCAGCCTCGTTGGTGTGGGCTATCGCGCCCAGGCCCAAGGCGACGCGCTGAATCTTTCGCTGGGCTTTTCTCACCCCGTGGTTCACAAAATGCCGAAAGGCATTAAGGCGGAGACTCCGACCCAGACTGACATCGTGATCAAAGGCATTGATCGACAGCAGGTGGGCCAGGTGGCCGCCGAAGTCCGCGCCTATCGTCCGCCCGAGCCCTACAAAGGCAAAGGCGTTCGGTATGTGGACGAGGTGGTGGTCATTAAAGAGACCAAGAAAAAATAAATCGCCTCAAGACAAGAGCAGATCAGGAATTCGATCATGGATAAAAAACAAAGCAGACTCCGTCGTGCACGTCAGACCCGCCTCAAGATTGCGCAGCTGCGGGTCAATCGTCTGGCAGTGCATCGGACCAATACCCACATCTACGCCAGCATCATCGATGCTTCAGGCTCCAAGATTCTGGTGTTCGCCTCAAGCCTTGAGCCGGAGCTGCGTAAAACCCTGGCCGGCAAGGGCAGCAATATCGCGGCGGCAACAGCAGTTGGCAAGCGCGTTGCCGAAAAAGCCAAGGCCGCTGGCATTACCAGTGTTGCGTTTGATCGCTCAGGCTTTAAGTACCACGGCCGTGTGAAGGCCTTAGCCGATGCCGCCCGCGAAGGCGGACTGCAGTTCTGATCTCGCAACGACAACTCGGAGCTTTCTAATGGCAAAGATGCAAGCAAAAGTGACCACCGAAGACCGTGATGACGGAATGCGCGAGAAGATGATCTCCGTGAACCGCGTCACCAAGGTCGTCAAGGGTGGCCGTATTCTCGGATTCGCCGCGTTGACGGTGGTGGGTGATGGCGATGGCCGCATTGGCATGGGCAAGGGCAAGTCCCGTGAGGTGCCGGTCGCAGTCCAGAAGGCGATGGATGAGGCCCGCCGCAAGATGATCAAAATCCCCTTAAAAGGTGGCACCTTTCATCACAGCGTGACCGGCAAGCACGGCGCTTCGACCGTGATGATTTCACCTGCACAAAAAGGTACCGGCATCATTGCGGGTGGTCCGATGCGGGCCATCTTTGAAGTGCTGGGCGTGACCGACGTGGTCGCCAAGAGCCTCGGCTCTACCAACCCTTACAACATGGTGCGTGCAACCTTAAATGGTCTGCGCCATATGCAGACGCCTGCCGAGGTCGCCAACAAGCGCGGCCTGTCGGTCGAGCAGATGCTGAACTGACCGGAGCGCTCTTATGGAAAAGAAAACCCTCAAGGTGACGCTGGTTAAAAGCCCGATTGGCACGCGCGAGTCCCATCGCGCGACGGTCCTCGGCCTGGGCTTAAAAAAGCTTCATCAGAGCCGCACGCTGGAAGACACACCGGCAGTGCGCGGCATGATTAATAAAGTCTCTTACCTCGTGCGGGTGGAGTAACACCATGACTGAACAGAACAAAGATTCGATGCGCCTAAACACCATCGCCCCGGCCGAGGGTTCGAAGCATCCCAAGCGCCGTGTGGGCCGCGGTATCGGCTCTGGCCTCGGCAAGACAGCAGGCCGTGGACACAAGGGCCAGAAATCACGCTCCGGCGGTTTTCATAAAGTGGGTTTTGAGGGCGGCCAGATGCCCCTGCATCGTCGCCTGCCAAAGCGCGGGTTCAAGGCGCCCTTTGCCCGTTTTAATGCCGAAGTGCGGCTTTCTGATTTGCAGGCCCTGCCGATTGATGAGATTGATCTTCTGGCGCTCAAGCAGGCCGGCATCGTCAACGAACTGACCCGTGCTGCAAAAGTAATTAAGTCGGGGGAGCTCTCTCGTAAGGTCACCCTCCGAGGTCTGAGCGCGACCGCTGGGGCCAAAGCAGCGATCGAAGCCGCCGGCGGCAAGGTGGAACCCCTGCCCGAGGCCGCCCCGGTCAAGAAGCTGCCGAAGAAATCGGCCTGATTCAACGTCGCACAAGGGATCCTGATTCATGGCCGTTGCCAACGCTCTGAAAACCGACCGTTACGCCGATCTGCGTAAGCGGCTGGTCTTTTTGTTGCTGGCACTGGTGGTCTATCGGATCGGTGCCCATATTCCGGTGCCCGGCATTGACCCCGATCAGCTGGCCCAGCTGTTTAAGTCACAGGCCGGCGGCATTCTTGGGCTGTTCAATATGTTTTCGGGGGGCGCCTTGTCGCGCTTTACCGTATTTGCCTTGGGCATCATGCCGTACATCTCTGCGTCGATCATTATGCAGCTGATGACGGTGGTCTCGCCCCACCTTGAGGCCCTGAAAAAAGAGGGCGAAGCAGGCCGCAGAAAAATCACGCAGTACACACGCTATGCCACCGTTGGTTTGGCGATTGTTCAGGCCATCGGAATTTCGGTGGCCCTCGAGTCCCAGCCTGGTCTGGTGGTGGATCCGGGCCTGATGTTTCGATTTGTGACGGTGGTATCCCTGGTCACCGGCACCATGTTTTTGATGTGGCTCGGCGAGCAGATCACCGAGCGTGGCCTGGGCAATGGCATCTCAATCATCATCTTCGCAGGTATCGCCGCAGGTCTGCCGAGTGCCCTGGGCGGACTCTTTGAGCTTGTGCGAACCGGCTCCATGAGCGCAATCGTGCTGCTCTTTATCGTATTTCTAGTTGTGCTGGTGACCGCATTCGTTTGTTTTGTTGAGCGTGGACAGCGCAAGATTCTGGTGAATTACGCCAAGCGCCAGGTGGGCAATAAAGTCTATGCGGGCCAGACCTCTCATCTGCCGTTAAAGCTCAATATGTCGGGCGTTATTCCGCCGATTTTTGCCTCCAGCATCATTCTCTTTCCCGCCACATTGTCGTCTTGGTTCAGTTCGGGCGAGGGCGGCATGCGCTGGCTGTCGGACATCGCGGCATCGTTATCGCCTGGGCAGCCGCTCTACATCGCCTTGTACGCGGCCGCAATTGTCTTTTTCTGCTTTTTCTACACCGCCCTGGTGTTTAACAGCAAAGAGACCGCCGATAACCTGAAAAAATCAGGCGCCCTTATTCCGGGAATTCGTCCGGGCGATCAGACCGCGAAATTTATCGACAAGATTCTGATGCGCCTGACCCTGGTGGGCGCGGCCTACATCACTCTGGTCTGCATGCTGCCCGAGTTTTTAGTGTTGAAGTGGAATGTACCGTTTTACTTCGGCGGCACCTCGCTGCTGATTATCGTGGTGGTCACGATGGACTTCATGGCGCAGGTGCAGGCCTACATGATGTCGCAGCAGTACGACAGCCTGCTGAAGAAGTCGCATTTCAAAACAGGAGGGTTCGCGCGGTAATGGCGAAAGATGATGCGATACAGATGCAGGGAGAGGTCATTGAGAACCTGCCCAATGCGACGTTTCGCGTGAAATTGGAAAACGGCCATGTCGTTCTGGGCCATATCTCCGGCCGGATGCGGATGCACTACATCCGTATTCTTCCCGGCGATAAGGTCACGGTCGAGATGACCCCCTACGATTTAACCCGCGCACGGATTGTGTTCCGTGCCAAGTAAGAAAAGAGGAAACGGCCTATGAAAGTGTTGGCATCCGTTCGGCGTATCTGCCGTAACTGCAAGATTATTCGTCGCCATGGCGTGGTCCGCGTGATCTGTACAGATCCGCGTCACAAGCAGCGCCAGGGCTAACTTTAGGGAAATCAGGAGCACACCATGGCACGTATTGCCGGCATCAACATCCCGAACCATCAACATGCAGAGATCGGCCTGACCGCGATCTTCGGCATTGGACGCCCCCGGGCCCGCGATATTTGCGACGCGGCTGGCGTTCCCTATGCGAAGAAAGTCAAGGATCTGACCGATGACGAGCTCGAGCGTCTGCGGGCCGAGGTCGGAAAACTCACCACCGAGGGCGACCTGCGCCGTGAGGTTTCAATGAGCATCAAGCGGCTCATGGACCTCGGCTGCTATCGCGGCATGCGTCATCGCCGAGGCCTGCCGGTTCGCGGCCAGCGGACCCGCACCAACGCGCGTACCCGAAAAGGCCCGAAAAAGGCCGCAGCGTCACTGAAGAAATAAGTCTCGAGAGGCAAGATCATGGCAAAAGCAGGCACGACGACTGGCGCATCACAGCGCACCCGTAAAAAAGTTCGTAAAAACGTAACTGACGCGGTGGCGCACATCCATGCGTCATTTAACAACACCATCATCACCATCACTGACCGGCAGGGCAATGCGCTTTCCTGGGCCAGCAGCGGCGGTGCGGGATTTAAAGGCTCGCGTAAAAGCACGCCGTTTGCGGCCCAGGTGGCTGCCGAGTCCGCTGGCCGTGTGGCCCTCGAGTGTGGTGTGAAAAACATCGAGGTCCGCATTACGGGCCCCGGCCCCGGCCGTGAGTCGACGGTGCGTGCGCTGAATGCGCTGGGCATCAAGGTGACACAGATTTCGGATATCACACCGGTGCCGCACAACGGCTGCCGGCCCCCGAAGCGCCGTCGCATTTAATTTTTGTAGTACAGGCCCCGGCCGCTTCTGCGGGCCGGGTTATTGAAAGACCACCGTCGGAGATTGCTCTGACATTTCGCAGCCGTTGTAATGCTGCGTTTTTCGAAAAAGGAATCGAAGTGGCACGTTATTCTGGACCACGTTGTAAGTTATCTCGGCGAGAAGGCACTGACCTTGGGCTGAAAAGCGCCCGACGCTCTCTTGACTCAAAATGTAAGCAAGACAGTAAGCCCGGCCAGCATGGCCGCACTTCAGGCGCGCGTCTGTCGGACTACGGCAAGCAGCTGCGCGAAAAACAAAAAGTAAAGCGCATCTACGGCATGCTGGAGCGCCAGTTCCGCCGTTATTTTGCCAATGCCAGCCAGGCCAAGGGCAATACGGGCGAGAGCCTGCTGCAGTTACTAGAGTCGCGGCTCGATAACGTCGTGTATCGCATGGGCTTTGGTTCGACCCGGGCCGAGGCCCGTCAGCTGGTCAGCCATCGGTCCATTCTGGTCAATGGCAAGTGCGTGAATATTCCCTCGGCCCATATCCGGCCGAACGATGTCATCTCGCTTACCGACAAATCAAAGGCCCAGGCCCGCGTGATCTCTTCGGTGCAGCTGGCCGAACAGAATGGGTTTCCCGCCTGGGTCTCGGTGGATCCGAAAAAGATGGAGGGTGTTTTCAAACAGCTGCCCGACCGCTCCGATCTGCCTGCCGATATCAATGAGAGCTTGATTGTTGAGTTGTACTCACGCTAATCACCCCGAAGGAACCGTATGCAAACAGCATTTCTAAAGCCGCGCATTATTGAAGTTGAGCCGACTGGTACGAATTCGGCCAAGATCGTGATGGAGCCCTTTGAGCGGGGATTCGGCCACACGCTGGGCAATGCCCTGCGTCGTGTGCTGCTCTCTTCCATGGAGGGCTTCGCACCAACCGAGGTGCAGATCGCAGGCGTGGTCCATGAGTACTCCACGATTGAAGGTGTTCAAGAAGATGTCGTGGATCTGCTGCTCAATCTTAAGGGCGTCGTGTTTGATCTCGAGGGCCGCAATGATGTTCTGATCTCGCTGCGCAAGCAGGGTGGCGGCGTTGTGAAGGCTTCCGATTTTGATCTTCCGCATGATGTCAAAGTGATCAATCCCGATCACGTGCTGGCCCGTGTGTCGGATAACGCCAAACTCGAGTTACAGGTTCGGGTTGAGAAAGGCCGTGGCTATGTGCCAGGCACGCTCAGGACAATGGCTGACGAGGGCAGCCGTGCGATCGGTCGCATCGTGCTGGATGCATCGTTCTCGCCGATTCGTCGCGTGAGCTACACCGTAGAGAGCGCCCGTGTTGAGCAGCGTACCGACCTGGATCGACTGGTCATTGAGGTGCAGACCAATGGCGTGATCAACCCCGAGGATGCCGTTCGTCGGGCAGCCCGAATTCTGGTGGACCAGCTCTCTGTGTTTGCTGCCCTTGAAGGCGGCGAGCAGGTCGCTGAGGCAGGCCGCGGCGTGAGCGTGGATCCGATGTTGCTGCGCCCGGTCGATGATCTGGAGCTCACCGTGCGTTCGGCCAACTGCCTGAAGGCAGAGAGCATTTATTACATCGGTGATTTGATTCAGCGGACTGAAAACGAGCTGCTCAAGACCCCGAATCTTGGCCGTAAGTCGTTAAATGAAATCAAAGAGGTCCTCGCCTCGCGTGGCCTGACTCTCGGCATGAAGCTTGAGAACTGGCCGCCCGCAGGAATGGATCGTTAATTAACAGTAATGACTTCGGGGGCCGTTTCCGGCTCCCGGATGTCTGAGGAGAATTTCATGCGTCACCGTCTCGGATTACGCAAACTAAATCGAACCTCCAGCCATCGGCTGGCGATGCTGCGCAATATGGCCAATGCCCTGCTGCGTCACGAGTCCATCCGGACCACACTTCCCAAGGCCAAAGAGCTGCGCAAGGTGGTTGAGCCCCTGATTACGATGGGCAAGAGTCCAACGCTGGCCAACCGGCGGCTTGCCTTTGATCGGCTCCGCGATCGCGAAATCGTGAGCAAGCTATTTGCAGAGATTGGCCCCCGGTATGCATCGCGTCCAGGCGGCTACTGCAGGATTCTGAAGTTTGGATTCCGGCCCGGCGATAACGCGCCAATGGCCCTCATGGAGTTGGTGGATCGGCCTGAGCCTGCTACTGAGGCTGCCCCGGTTGAGCAGAAGGCTGCCTGAGCAATTCAGCTCTGGCCTTCTTTTAGCCACTTGGCAACGGTGGGTGCAAAATAAGTCAGCACCCCATCGGCACCCGCCCGCTTAAAAGCGAGCATCGACTCCAGAACAACTTTCTTCTCATCCAGCCAGCCATTGGCGCATGCAGCCTTGAGCATGGCGTACTCTCCGCTGACTTGATAAGCAAAGGTTGGCATGCCGAAGGTTTCTTTCACGCGCCAGACAATATCCAGATAAGGCATGCCCGGCTTGACCATCACCATATCGGCGCCTTCTTCGATATCGAGGGCGACCTCACGTAGGGCCTCATCGGTGTTGGCGGGATCCATCTGATAAGTTTTCTTATCGGACTTTCCGAGCTGGGCCGCACTGCCAACGGCATCACGAAATGGCCCATAAAAGGCAGAGGCATATTTGGCCGCATACGACATGATGCGGGTGTGAATCAGCCCCTCGGACTCAAGCGCCCGGCGAATCGCACCGATCCGTCCATCCTGCATATCGGAGGGCGCAACAATATCGACGCCACACCGGGCCTGCGCCAGGGCCTGATCGGTGAGCACCTTGACGGTTTCATCATTGAGGATTCGGCCCGCATCATCAATCAGGCCATCCTGCCCATGGCTGGTGTACGGATCCAGGGCGACGTCGGTCATGATTCCGATCTCAGGCACATGTTTTTTTAGCGACTCAACCGCACGAGGGATCAGCCCTGCGGGATTACAGGCCTCGCGGCCATCTGGCGTTTTTTTGCTGGGGTCGATCACCGGAAATAAGGCCAGCACCGGAATGCCGAGTGCGGCGGACTGCTCGGCGATTGGCAGCAGCCGGTCTAAGCTGACGCGGCTGACCCCGGGCATGGACGGCACAGCCTCGGACTGGTCCCTGCCCTCGGTCAGAAAGACCGGATAGATCAGATCTTTTGCTGACAATGAGTGCTCGCTCACAAGATCTCGGGACCAGGCGTCGCGCCGGTTTCGGCGCATTCTCATCATGGGGAATTGGGCCATGGATCTTATTTCTACTTATCTTGTGTGGTTATTATTGGAAATTTTTCTGTCTTGGACATATCATGAACACAGGCGATTTGTCGTCTCCCGCTTCTCCTCCCTGAGCGGGTGCCTAACCCATCTAGGCGTTCCCGCCCGGCGATCACCTCGCCGGGTTTTTTTTTGCAACCTTCGGCTCTGGCTGGGCAGATGGCAGGTGCCACCATTGTGCAATTTTTTCGACCGCCTCGTCGCGGCCCAGTCGCTGGGAGGCCGAAAAAAGGCTGACCGAGCAGTTTCTTCCCCAGGATGCTTTTTCTGCAGCAATCAGTCTGCGGGCCTGTGCCAGGGCGATCGATTGCGCGTTGCGGGTGAGTTTGTCGGCCTTTGTGAGCAGCACATGAATCGGCCGATTGCGGTGGTCGAACCATTGCAGCATTTGTCGATCAAGCGGGCCGAAGGGATGGCGAATATCCATGACCAGAATCAGGCCAACCAGGCTGGGCCGCGTCTCCAGAAATGTTGCAAGCTCCCGCTGCCAGCGGGCCTTGACTGCCTGGCTGACGGCCGCATAGCCATAGCCCGGCAGATCAACAAGCCGGCCGACCTCCTCCTCGTGGTGGTGCAGGGTGAAAACATTCATCAGCTGGGTGCGCCCTGGGGTTTTGCTGCTGAAGGCGAGCCGTCGGCGGTTGCAGATTAAATTCATGGCCGATGACTTACCTGCATTGGAGCGGCCAGCGATGGCGATCTCGCCGGGGCCGTCGGCGGGCAGTTCGGCTGTTTTCGATGCGCTGGTCAGAAAGCTGATGTTTTGGATCCAATCCTTCAGAGGCGGCATTATTCCGGGGGCTGACGCGGTCATCTCGGCGGTGGACTCGACTAAAATACGACGGTTCAATGTGATCGTTGCTGGGAGTGATTATGCGTTGCAAGTTTGACATGGTTCATAAGCGTCTTAGCGTGCTAGAAAATGCACTGCGGGCATCGTTGTCAGTGGCCTTGCTTTCATCGGCCATGGTGGTGGGCATCTCAACATCGGCAATGGCCGCTGATCCCGTGGCAACAAAGAAACCCGTTGATATCGCCAAAGGCAAGGCAGCGGCAGCAGCGGTCTGCGCAGGCTGTCACATGCCCGATGGCAACAGCTTGATTGCTCAGAACCCGATTCTTGCCGGGCAGCATGCTGCCTACATTGAAAAGCAGCTTGTTAACTTTCGCTTAAAGCCAGGTGCCAAGGCCCCGGAGCGTAACAACGCCATCATGCAGGCCTTTGCCACCATGCTCTCTGAAGAAGACATGCGCAATCTCGGCGCTTTTTATGCATCGCAGACACCGAAATCCGCCTCGCCCAAGCGCAAAGAATTGGTTGCAGCAGGCGAGCGCATTTATCGGGCGGGTGTTCCGGAAAAGGGTTTGCCGGCTTGTGCAGGCTGTCATGGCCCTGGTGCTGCGGGGATTCCTGCCCAGTATCCGAGACTTGCAGGCCAGCATCCGGAATACACCGAGGCCACGCTGAATGCATTCCGCGGCGGCCAGCGCAAAAACAGCAGCCAGATGACCACCATCGCCTCGAAGATGTCGGACGCCGAGGTGGCCGCAGTCTCCGAGTACGTTGCCTCACTGCGCTGATGGCGTGAGCGGCCTGTAGGGCGCGGCCTGTCCGTTCGCTTGCGACGCGCACATGAATCAGACGCCTGCATCCCTTGAAGGGGCCGATTCGTCGGGCCCTTCAACCGCTGGCCTAGAACTCAAAGCCCAACATCCGCTTGTCGCGGAGGCTGTTGAGCTCCTCAGCTCAATGCGTTTTGCAATCTCCGCCCTGGTGGTGGTCTGTATTGCCAGTGCGATTGGCACCATCGTTGGCCAGAATGCGCCCTCTATCAATTATGTGAATCAGTTCGGCGCATTTTGGGCCGAGGTATTTTCTGCGCTCGATGTGGTGCGGGTTTATAACGCCCCCTGGTTTCTGGTTGTCATGGGCCTGATGCTGGTCTCAACGAGCCTGTGTCTGATTCGCAATACACCCAAGATGCTCCGAGAGGCCCGCTCTTGGCGCGACCAGGTCCGTGATTCCACCTTTCCTGCATTTAAGCATCGGGCGGCGGTTGCGCTTGCGTCGTCATCGGCGGAGCAGCGCTTGGCGGAATTTTCATTGGCCCTTCGTGAGCGTGGTTATCGTCTGCGGGCCGCAGCGCCGCAGGCAGCCGGCCGGCTGCCCTTACTGGTTGCGCGCAAGGGCACGTCGAATCGACTGGGTTATATCTCGGCCCATCTCGCGATTGTGGTGATCTCTTTGGGCGGCCTGCTGGACAGCGAATTGCCGCTTCGGACCATGGCCTGGTGGACCGATAAAGCCCCGCTGCAGATGAATCAATTTCAAGGCAATGAAGTTCCGGGCAGCGCACGGCTGCCAGCGCATACGCCGAGCTATCGGGCCAATTCACTGGTTCCCGAGGGCGGCACCACGGATGTTGCGGTGGTATCCCAGGGCAATGGCTCACTGCTCTTGGACCTACCCTTTGAATTGCATCTCAAGCAGTTTCGTATCGAGTACTACCCCACCGGCATGCCCAAGCTTTTCGCAAGTGATGTCGTTTTAAAGGACAAAGAAACGGGCCAAGAGAAGACCGCCACCATTGAAGTTAACAAGCCCCTGATCCACCGGGGTGTGGCGATTTATCAGTCAAGTTTTGATGATGGCGGCTCCCATCTCAAACTGACTGCGTATCCGATGGCGGGCCCGATCCGCAGCGGACTGCCGGTGGAGCTGACGGTCGGGCAGAGCGTTGGCCTGAAAAATTCCCAGAGCAATCTCTCTTTGGAGCTCACGGGATTTAAGCCGATTAATGTCGAGAACATGGGCGAACCGCCGGATGACCGCGAGGCCGAAGACCCGTTTAAAAAACATGTCGCTACCGTGTTGTCGCCTGCCTTGAATTCCGAAAAATCCAAGCAGCTGCGTAATGTTGGGCCATCGATTAATTACAAGCTTCGCGATGCCAGTGGTCAGGCCAAAGAGTTTCATACCTACATGCTGCCGATCGAGCTTGAGGGCGCGCGGGTCTATCTGGCGGGCGTGCGCAACTCGCCGGATGAGCAGTTTCGTTATCTGCGTATTCCTGCCGACGTAAAAGACTCCCTTGATGAATTCATGCGGCTGCGGGCTGCGATGGCGGATCCGACCCTGCGGGCGGCGGCCTCACGCCGATTCGCGGCCCAGTCGGCGCCTGCAAATGTCTCGGCAACGCTGGCCGAAAGCGCCCAGAAGGCCTTGGAGGCCGTCGCGGAAGGGGGCATCAATCAGTTGGGGCAGCTGCTGGAAAAAACAGTACCCGAGGCCGAGCGCGAGCGGGCTGCCGAGGTCGTGCTGCGGCTTCTCACCGGCGCTTTTTGGGAGCTCTGGCAGCAGGCCCGCACCAAAGATGGCCTTCGGCCCCTTGAGCGCAATGAAGACAATGTCCGGTTTGCACAGCTGGCCCTCAATGCGGTGAGCGATGCCCAGCTCTTTGATGCGCCCCTGCTGGTGGCGCTCAATGATTTTCAAGAGGTCAAGGCCAGTGTGTTTCAAGTCACCCGCTCGCCGGGCAAGACCACCGTCTACATAGGGTGTCTATTGCTCACGCTGGGCGTTTTCGCGATGCTCTATGTCCAGGAGCGTCGGGTCTGGCTGTGGTCTCAGAATCAGGGGGACGAAGTCGAGCTAAAAATGGCCGCCTCGACGCCCCGCCAGACTGTCGATTTTGAAAAGGAATTTACCGCTCTGGCAGCGGTCTTATCGGCCAACGGAGAACGTCGAACATGAACACAGCCTCATCCACATTGAACCCCACTGATGGTTTTTTGATCCGCCGCTGGGGCCTCTGGGATTTAGGCTTCGGCCTGCTGGCTGCCCTTGGGGCAGCCTTTGCCACCCAACGCTATGCCGCATTCATGGACATCTATGAACTTGTCATTCTCTGGTGTTGCGTGCCGGCGGCTGTTTTATTGGGCTATTTCTGGGCCGCGCTTCGGCCGTTTTTTATTGGATGTGCGGCGGCTTCGATCCTTGCAGTGGCAATGTATGGCGGGACTGCGGCGTCCGCAGAAAGTAATTTTCTTTTGAAGTATTTCCTGGCCTCACAGTCCGCCATCCTCTGGATGTGTGCCTTGTTCGCTTTTGCCACTGTTTCGTACTGGGTTGGCCTCTTCGCGCAGGGCCAGACGGCCCTCTGGATGGGCAGCCTGCTGACCTGGTCGGCCTGCGTGATGGGATCGATTGGCCTGCTGGTGCGTTGGTATGAGTCGTATCTGATTAGCCCCGATGTTGGCCATATTCCGGTCAGCAATCTCTACGAAGTCTTCATTTTGTTTGCGGTGATCACCGCGATGTTTTATCTCTACTACGAAGGCCGCTACAAGACGCGCAGCCTGGGTGGGTTTGTCTCGCTCATTATCACTGCTGCAGTCGCATTTTTGCTTTGGTATATCGTGGCCCGTTCTGGCCATGAAATTCAGCCGCTGGTCCCCGCCCTGCAGTCGTGGTGGATGAAGATTCATGTGCCCGCCAACTTTGTGGGCTACGGCACGTTTTCCTTGGCGGCCATGGTGGGCTTTGCGTATCTGATTAAAGAAAATGCCCACACGACTTCCACCTGGAAGCTTGCACCATTGTTTATTCTTGGCGTGCTCCTGTGTGCTGAGCCGCTGGTCTTTCGTCGCTCAGGCCTGCCCGATTACTGGGCCCTGTATTTCGGATTTTCTGCAGCCTTTATCGGCGCCGTGATTGCGTTGCGACGACGCATCGGCGCAGCCCTTCCGGCCCTTGAGGTGCTGGACGATGTCATGTATCGGGCCATTGCAGTGGGCTTTGCATTTTTTACCGTCGCCACCATTCTCGGAGCGCTCTGGGCAGCGGAGGCCTGGGGAACGTATTGGCAGTGGGACCCCAAGGAGACCTGGGCGCTGATTGTCTGGCTGAATTACGCTGCCTGGCTGCATCTGCGCATGATGAAGGGCCTGCGGGGCCAGGTGGCCGCCTATTGGTCCTTGATCGGTTTGCTGATTACTGGATTTGCATTTCTCGGTGTGAACATGTTCCTCTCTGGATTGCATTCCTATGGCACGCTCTGATGCAAAGCGTTTAATCCGCGGCGATCACCTGTCGGGCCAGATCACGCCCGAATCGGTGGTTCATCGCCGGCGCGCGATTATGCTGGCTGGTGCTGCACTGACTGCAGCAGGCCCGGGCCTGCTGCAGGCCTCGACACCGAAGCCCGCCTCTGCCTATGCACCACTTGCCGCAAAGCCGAGTCGCTACTCGATTCTTGAGCGGCCCGTGCCGTTTGAAGAGGCATCCACCTATAACAATTTCTATGAATTCGGCCTCGAAAAGGAAGACCCTGCAGAGCGGGCTCCGGGTCGTCTGAAGACTTCACCATGGAAAGTCACTGTTGAGGGCTTGGTCGCACGGCCTCGCGAATTCGATATTGACGAATTAAGAAAGCTTGCGCCGATGGAGGAGCGCATCACGCGCCTGCGCTGTGTCGAGGGCTGGTCCATGGTGATTCCTTGGGTGGGCTATTCGCTGTCAGAGTTGATTCGGCGGGTCCAGCCGCTGGGCTCTGCAAAATTTATTGAATTCACCACCCTGGCGGATCCTAAGCAGATGCCGGGCCTGTCTTACCGTGCCCTGCGTTGGCCTTATCGCGAGGGCCTGCGCATGGATGAGGCCCAGCATCCATTATCACTGCTGACCTTTGGCATGTATGGCGTGATGTTGCCGGAGCAAAATGGTGCGCCACTTCGGCTCATGGTGCCGTGGAAGTATGGCTTTAAGAGTAGCAAGTCGATTGTCAAGATTCGGTTTGTAGAAACCCAGCCACCAACACTCTGGACACTCACTGCGCCAAAAGAATACGGCTTTTACGCCAATGTAAATCCCGAGGTCGCCCATCCACGCTGGTCACAGGCCACAGAGCGCGTCTTGGGCACTGATGCCTTGTTTGCCCCCCGGCGCAAGACCGAGCTCTTTAATGGTTACGCGGATCTGGTGGCACCGATGTATGCGGGCATGGATCTGAAGACCTTTTATTGATGTCACCGCGAACTGCATGGCAGCTGATCTGGCTGCTCTGCGCACTGCCGTTGGCCGATCTCGTATTTCGGATTGCAGCCCAACAGCTGGGGGCCAATCCGCAGGAGGCAATTCTGAGAGCGACGGGCCTTTGGAGTCTGACGCTGCTTCTGGTCACACTCGGTGTAACGCCGTTTCGCCAGTGGCTGCGCTGGCCTGAATTGATTCCGTTGCGAAGAATGCTGGGCCTGTGGGCGTTCGGTTACGCCTGTATTCATCTGCTTGCATTCTGGGCCTTCGAGCATGATTTTGATCTGGCTGGTGTTGCCGCTGATGCATTCAAGCGGCCATTCGTGACGGTAGGGCTGCTGTCATTTGGACTCATGCTGCCAATGGCCTTGACCTCCAATACCGCCGCAATGCGACGCCTCGGCCGCGGATGGAAACGGCTACACCGTGTTATCTATGCAATTGCACTCTTGGCGTGCGTGCATTTTTTTCTACATCGGGCCGGCAAGAGCAACTTTATTGATCCAGCGATCGCAAGCGCGGTCGTGCTGATCCTTTTGGGATCAAGAATTTATTTTCGAAGATAGTCGGGAATCGATTCGGCCGCGATGAGGTCGGTGAACTCCTCTCGTCGGCGAATCAGGTGGGCCTGGCCCTGCACATCAATCAATACCTCGGCAGCCCTCGGGCGGCTGTTGTAGTTCGAACTCATACTCATGCCGTAGGCGCCTGCTGAGAGCACCGCGAGCAGGTCGCCAGCGGAAAGCGCAAGCCGGCGGTCTCGGGCCATCCAGTCGCCACTCTCGCAGACCGGTCCGACCAGATCCCAGATGGCTTCCGGTGCGGCCGAGGGCGTGACTGCGACGACGCCATGCCATGCCTCATACAGCGCAGGCCGCATCAGATCGTTCATGGCGGCATCGATAATCGCAAAATTCTTGTGTGGCCCCGGCTTTAATAAATCAACGCGCGTGAGCAGCACACCGGCATTGCCGACAATGGCCCGGCCAAATTCAAACAGGATTTCGGGCCGAGGACTGCGGCGTGTCTGCTGCCATTGCTGCAGCCGATCAAAAACCGCTGACAGAAGTGCCGCAGGCGTGGGCGGCGTCTCATCGTCATAGCAGATGCCCAGGCCGCCACCGAAATCAAGATGTTGAATCTCAATGCCTGCAGCGCTGAGCCGATCGGCAAGCGCAAGCACGCGATCCACGGCCTGCAGAAAGGGCGACAGGCTCGTGATCTGTGAGCCGATATGGCAGTCGATACCCGCGATCTGCACGCAAGGCATTGCCTTGGCCTGCCGATAGACCGCCTCGGCCTGATCCATGGGAATACCAAACTTATTTTCTTTGAGGCCTGTTGAGATATAGGGATGGGTCTTCGCATCGATATCGGGATTGACACGCAGTGAGATCGGCGCCACCCGCTTCAGTCGGGCTGCCACCTCTGCAACCCGATGCAGTTCCGCCTCGGATTCAATGTTGATGCATTTGATGTTGGCAGCTAAGGCGGCCGCGATCTCGGAGTCGGCTTTCCCAACCCCAGAAAACACGATTCGATCGGGCTGCCCTCCTGCCGCGAGCACCCGCTGGAGTTCGCCTATCGAGACAATGTCGAAGCCCGCACCCTGGGCGGCCAGCAGCGCAATTAAAGCGAGATTGGAATTCGCTTTTAACGCATAAGAGATGAGCGCATTTTTCTCTGCGGCAGCTGCCGCGAATTGCTGATACGCCTGAAGCAGTGTCCGCTCGGAATAGACATAACAAGGCGTGCCAAAGGCCTGAGCAATCTCGGTCAGTGGCCGGCCCTCACAGCAAAGTACGCCGGCTGAATTGCGATGAAAACGCGTCCCTGCAAGGGGGCCAGAGGATGCGGCGGTAGCATTCATTTTTTTGGCTGCGGTGTCGACACGTTGGCAGGCGGACTGGATGATGCAGGGTCGGCTGCGTTGGCCGCTGCTGGTGCAGGAAACTGGGGCTTGGGCAGGGTAAGCGGCCCCTTTTGACCGCAGCCGACTAGAATCATCGCCATTAAGGGCGCGAGCCGATAGCCTAAGTTGCGCTTTCTATTCATGGAAGAGAAGTATGACCGAAACTGAATTTCTGGATCAGGCCGCCAAGGTCTGGGATGCAATCGAACGCAGGGCTGATGTATGGTCGCAGGACGACGACACTGAAATTGAATCAGGCCGTCATGGGCCCGTCCTGGAATTGGAGTTTCCCTCCGGCCGAAAGCTGGTCTTGAATTTGCAGACCCCGATGCAGCAGATTTGGCTTGCTTCGCCGCGCGGCGCATTTCATTTTGGATGGCAAGAGGGCGCCTGGATCGACACACGCTCGGGATCTGATTTTTGGAAGGTCTTTATGGAGCAGGCCAGCCTGGAGGCAGGCCGGCAGTTGGCCGACACCGACTAGGCCGTTTTATCTCAGGCCAACACTGGCCACACCGACGCCCGGCCGGCTCTCCTGGGTGTAGAACTCGCCCCCGATATTCAGTACGCCATTGGGCATCGCGCGACTGCTGGCGGGCGCCTTGGCAAGCGCGACTTTGGCGAACTCCATCCAGATGGGCAGCGCAAGGCCGCCGCCAGTCTCGCGGTCGCCCAATTTTCTTGGCTGATCAAAACCCACCCAGGCCACTCCCACCATGCTGGCGTTATAGCCGGCGAACCAGGCATCCATGGAGTCATTGGTCGTGCCCGTTTTGCCTGCCAGATCCGCGCGTCCCAGAGACAGGGCCCGCATCGCCGTTCCTGCTCGCACGACCTCCTGCATCATGCTGTCAGCAATAAAGACATGCCGTGGGTCCATCACCCGCTGACTCTCATTGCCTGCCTTGGTGGGCTGCGCCTTGGCCACGGTTTTTCCCTTGAGATCGACGATGCGATCGATCAGGTAGGGATTAATCCGAAATCCGCCATTGGCAAAAACGGCATAGCCACCCGCCATTTGCATCAGGCTAACCGAGCCTGCGCCGAGCGCCATGGTGAGGTAGGGCGGATTCTTTTCGGGCTCAAATCCGAATCGTGTGATGAAGTCTTGCGCATATCGGGGGCCGATGGAGTGCAGCACACGGATCGAGACCATATTCTTCGATTTGGCCAAGCCGGTTCGCATACTCATCGGGCCATCAAATTTCCCATCGTAATTTTTGGGCTCCCAGGCCTGGCCGCCGGTCTGGCCTGGATCAAACTGCACCGGCGCATCGTTGATGATGGTGGCCGGAGAAAACCCCCGATTCAAAGCGGCTGCATAGATAAAGGGCTTAAACGCAGACCCCGGCTGCCGCCAGGCCTGTGTGACACGGTTAAATTTATTGCGATTGAAGTCAAAGCCTCCCACCAGTGCGCGGACCGCGCCTGTCTGGGGATTCAGTGCCACAAAGCCGGATTCGACTTCCGGCATTTGTGTAATTTCAAAGTTGTTATCGGCCAGTCGCACAATGCGAACGACCGCGCCACGCCGCAGACGCTTTGCCGGCGGTGCCACCGAGGACAGGCCGGGGCCTGCAAACTTTAATCCATCACCCGAGATCTCGATCCGTTGGCCGCGGGCCCGACGAACCACGACCTTCGTATCGCTGACATCAATCACGATTGCAGTCAGCAGTTCATCGCTATCGGGCCGATCGTTTAAGGCGTCTTCGATCGCATCCTCTTGGGCGTCGCGCGCGCTTGGCAGTGTGATAAATGCCTCAGGCCCACGCCAGCCTTGGCGCCGGTCGTACTCCATCAGGCCATTGCGGACCGCTTTATGAGCGGCCCGCTGCTCTTCGGCTGTGATCGTGGTGTAGACCGTCAGGCCGCGGGTGTAGGCCTCTTCTTTGTATTGATCAAAGACCAGCTGGCGAACCATCTCAGCGATGTAGGGGGCCCGCACTGGAAAATCATCGATTCGGCCGATGACCGTGATTTTTTCTTTTTTCGCGGCCTCGGCCTGCCGTGGGTTAATGAGGCCAAGCTTCTCCATTCGGCCGAGCACGTAATGCTGCCGCAGCGTTGCCCGCCGCATATTGGCAGCTGGGTTAAATGCCGAGGGTGCCTTGGGCAGGCCCGCCAGCATGGCGGCCTCAGCCAGCGTGATTTGTGAGATCTCTTTGCCGAAATAGGTCTGTGAGGCCGCGGCAAAACCGTAGGCCCGCTTGCCCAGATAAATCTGATTTAAGTAAAGCTCAAGAATCTGATTCTTGGTGAGCTTGCGCTCGATTTCAGAGGCGAGCAGCACCTCATAGATTTTTCTTGTGAATGTTTTTTCTGATGATAGAAAAAAGTTTCTCGCGACCTGCATGGTGATGGTGCTGGCCCCCTGGGACTTGCTGCCGGAAAACACGTTGGCGACCATGGCACGGGCAATGCCGAGAAAATCGATGCCACGGTGCTGAAAGAAGGAGTCGTCTTCGGCGGCCAGAATGGCCTGCACCAGGACCTTGGGCACGTCGGGCAGCCGGACCAGGCTGCGACGCTCCTCGCCAAACTCTCCGATCAGCACGCCATCGGCCGTCAGGACACGCAGCGGCATTTTCGGCTGGTAATCCGCCACGGCATTAATCGGCGGTAGTCGGGGGGTGGCCAGGGCGATCACCAGCAGGCCGATGGCCACAACTGCCACCAATGCCGCAATAAGAATTCCGAGCCAACGCAGGACCACTCCCATAAGCGCAAGTGTATCGCCTGCTAGACTGCATTCCATGCGAAACATCGTGTTTATTGGCCTCATGGGCGCTGGAAAAACCACCGTGGGCAAGCGGCTGGCCAAGCGCCATGGGCTGCCGTTTCTGGATACGGATCAGGAAATTGAGCGGCGCTGTGGCGCGAGTGTCTCGACCATTTTTGATCTGGAGGGCGAGGCCGGTTTTCGCCGGCGTGAAGCAAAAATGATTGCGGAGGCGATGGCCCTTCAGGACACAGTCGTGACCACGGGCGGCGGCGCAATTTTGTTGGAAGAAAATCGCAAGGCCCTCAGCCAAGGATTTGTGATCTATCTGGATGCACAGCCGCAGCATCTCTGGACCCGTCTTAAGCTCGACACCAGCCGGCCGCTTTTAAAACAATCCTCTGATCCGCGGGCTGCCCTGGAGGCGCTTTACCGGGATCGCGATTCCCTTTATCGCGCGATTGCGAATCTGATTGTTCCCACGACCCGTGCCTCGGTGACGGTCGTCATGCGCGCGATTGAGCAGGGCCTTAGTGATGCAGGATATTTCCATCATGAAAACGCTTAAGGTGTCACTTGGTGATCGGAGTTATCCGATCTGGATTGGTTCGGGCGTCAATCGTCTGCAGTCGTGTTGGCAGGAGGCGCTGGCACCGGGCCGTGTTGCCCTTGTTACCAATGATCGCGTTGGCCCCCTGTATGCCGAGGCAATCGCGCAGCAGCTGCGCGAGTGGAAATTTTCAGTCGTGGTGATTCAGCTGCCGGATGGTGAGCAGACCAAAGACTGGCAGCATCTGAATCTGATTTTTGATCAGCTGATGGCACATCGATTTGAGCGTGGCGAGACACTCGTGGCACTCGGCGGCGGTGTTATCGGTGATATGGCAGGCTTTGCGGCGGCCTGCTATCAGCGCGGCATGCGATTCGTTCAGGTACCGACAACGCTGCTTGCGCAGGTGGATTCATCGGTCGGTGGAAAGACCGCAATCAACCACCCGCTGGGCAAAAATATGATCGGCGCTTTTTATCAGCCCGCCGCAGTGCTGATTGACACTGACACACTGGCCACCTTAGCCCCCCGTGAGTTCAGCGCTGGTCTTGCGGAAGTCATTAAGTACGGCTGTATTTTGGATGCTGAATTTTTTTCTTGGCTTGAGCAATCCATTGATGCTTTGCTTGCGCGCGAGCCCGCCGCACTGACGACAGCCATTACGCGTTCCTGCGAACTGAAGGCCCAGGTCGTGGCGGCCGATGAGCGCGAGTCAGGCCTGCGGGCGATTTTGAATTTTGGCCATACCTTTGGCCATGCCATCGAGGCGGGCTTAGGCTTCGGGTCCTGGCTGCATGGTGAGGCGGTCGGCTGCGGTATGGTCTTGGCAGCCGATCTCTCGCGCCGACTCGGCGGCATTACTGCGGAGCAGCAGCAGCGTATTGTTCGGCTGGTAGCCCGGGCAGGCCTTCCCGTTGTTCCACCGAAATGGCCCGTGGCCCGCTACCTTGAGCTGATGTCGCATGACAAAAAGGCCCAGTCCGGCCGAATTCGTTATGTGGTGCTGCGCAGCATGGGCGCTGCAGAGACTTCGGCGGTCGAATCGGAACTGATCGCTGAGGTGATAGAAAAAGCGATTGCATCGGGGTCAGACTCAGGCGCATGATGTAGACGATTAGTGCCCAAGAGGAAGCCATGGCGCGACAGGCCCGTGATGCACGTCCCGGAAGAACCTATCACTTGGTTCAGCGTGGGCATGATCGTGCCGAGATTTTTCGGGACGACCAGGATCGCAAGTCTTACCTCGAATCTTTTCTTCAGGCCGCGGTAAGTTTTGGCCTGCGCGTGCATGCATTTTGTTTGTTAAAAAGCGAGGCCCACTGGCTGGTCACGCCACAGCGTGCGGATGCCATGGCCGATGTCGTTCAGCAGGTTGGCCGCAGCTATGTCCGGCGATTTAATTCTCGGTGGTCACGGCAGGGCACGCTCTGGGAGGGCCGTTACCGCGCATATTGGATTGATGAGCCGGCCTTTGGACTCTTGGTGCAGCGGGCAATCGAATGCCTTCCTGCGCGTGAAGGCCTGTGCAGTCGGCCCGCCGACTGGGCCTGGTCAAGCCTGGCCAGCCATCTTGGACAGATGCCCGAGCCACGGCTGACCGCACTCCCGACCTATTGGTCAATGGGCAATACGCCCTTTGAGCGGGAGGCTAAATATTCCGGGGTCTTCGATCAGGCCCTGGCCGAAGACATTTGGGAAAACATCCGACGCGGGCTGGCCAGTGGCCGACCATGGGCCACCGAGCAGCTGATGGCCAGTCTTTCCGTAGAGGAGCGGGCCCGATGGGTCCGCAGGCCACGGGGCAGGCCGTCTAAGGGCAACGGGGAATTCTAATGAAATTATATGTCCCTTATTTTTATTGAAGATTGACACAGGCCTCTTTAAATTATAGTCTGACCCCAAATAAAATTCAGTTTTTACAAGGCTTTAAGGGCGATTTTTTCTTGATGTGATGGCGAGCCCGCGGCTATAGTTATCAGCCCGAAAACTTATTGCCACGCATCATGATCTCCGCCCAAGGCCTCTACGACCCCCGAAACGAACACGACTCCTGCGGCGTCGGTTTTGTCGCCCATATCAGGGGCAGCAAATCCCACGAGATCGTCAGCCAGGGCCTGCTCATTCTTCGCAATCTTGATCATCGGGGCGCTGTTGGCGCCGACGCGCTCATGGGCGATGGCGCGGGCATTCTGATTCAGATTCCCGATGCATATTTCCGAGAGGAAATGACCAAGCAGGGCGTGGCCCTGCCGCCGCCGGGGGAGTACGGCGTGGGCCAGGTGTTTTTGCCGAAAGAGCGCGCCTCTCGGCTGGCCTGCGAACAGGAATTAGAGCGTGCCGTTCGGGCCGAAGGCCAGGTGGTTTTGGGCTGGCGTGATGTGCCCACCAATCGTGACATGCCGATGTCACCCCGTGTGCGCGACAAAGAACCCGTGATGCGGCAGATTTTTATCGGACGTGGCGCCGATGTGATTGTGCAAGATGCGTTGGAGCGCAAGCTTTACGTCATACGCAAGACCGCCTCGAGTGCGATTCAGCGACTTCGGCTCACGCACAGCCAAGAGTATTACGTGCCCAGCATGTCGAGCCGCACCATTGTCTACAAGGGCCTGCTGCTTGCCGATCAGGTCGGCGACTATTACCTGGATCTCCAAGATTCGCGCTGCACTTCGGCCCTGGCCCTGGTCCATCAGCGTTTCTCTACCAACACCTTCCCACAGTGGGCACTGGCCCATCCTTATCGAATGGTGGCCCACAACGGTGAGATCAACACCGTCAAGGGCAATTACAACTGGATGCGGGCCCGCGAGGGTGTGATGAGCTCGCCCGTGCTGGGCGCGGATTTGCAAAAGCTTTATCCGATCAGTTTTGCAGGCCAATCGGATACGGCGACCTTCGATAACTGTCTTGAGCTGCTGGTGGCCTCCGGATATCCGATGGCCCAGGCGGCCATGATGATGATTCCCGAGCCCTGGGAGCAGCACGCCACTATGGACGAAACGCGTCGGGCGTTTTATGAGTACCACGCCGCGATGCTGGAGCCCTGGGATGGCCCCGCCTCCATCGTGTTTACCGATGGACGGCAGATTGGTGCGACCCTGGATCGCAATGGTCTGCGGCCCTCGCGCTACTGCATTACAGATGACGATCTGGTGATCATGGCTTCTGAGTCGGGCGTCTTGCCGATGCCCGAGTCCAAGATCGTCCGCAAGTGGCGACTGCAGCCGGGGAAAATGTTTTTGATTGATCTTGAGCATGGCCGAATGATCAATGACGAGGAGCTCAAGTCCTCGTTGAGCAAAGCCAAGCCATACAAGCAGTGGATCGAGAATCTTCGCATCCGGCTCGATTCCTTGGGCCAGGCCGATCGCTCCCCGGAGATTGGGCCAAGCAGGGTCAGTCTGTTGGATCGGCAGCAGGCCTTTGGCTACAGCCAAGAGGACCTCAAGTTTTTGATGGCCCCCATGGCCGCCAATGGCGAAGAGGCAGTGGGATCGATGGGCAACGACACGCCGCTGGCTGTCCTGTCCGATAAAAACAAGCCGCTGTACAACTATTTCAAACAGCTCTTTGCGCAGGTGACCAATCCGCCGATTGATCCGATTCGGGAGGCGATTGTGATGTCGCTGGTCTCGTTTATCGGGCCCCGGCCGAATCTCTTGGACATCAACCAGGTGAACCCGCCGATGCGGCTTGAGGTCAGTCAGCCGATTCTTGATTTTGCAGACATGCAGCGGCTGCGCGACATCGAGCAGCATACCCAGGGCAAATTCAAGAGCTATGTGCTGGACATCACCTATCCCCTGCAGTGGGGCCGTGAGGGCGTGGAAGCCAAGCTCGCGTCGTTGTGTGCTGAAGCGATTGATGCGATTCAGTCGGGTAAGAACATTCTGATTGTGAGCGACCGCAATATCGGGCCCCAGTCGGTGGCGGTGCCTGCGCTGCTTGCGCTCTCAGCGATACACCAGCACCTGGTCCGCGAGGGCAAGCGCACGCTGGCCGGCCTGGTGGTGGAGACGGGCTCCGCCCGCGAGGTCCATCATTTCGCGGTGCTGGCGGGATATGGCGCAGAGGCCGTGCATCCGTATCTCGCCATGGAGACACTGGCCGCCCTGCATCAGAATCTTCCGGCAGAGCTCTCAGCAGAGAAGGCGATTACCAATTACGTGAAGGCCATCGGCAAAGGCCTTTCAAAAATTATGTCCAAGATGGGCATTAGCACCTACATGTCCTACTGTGGCGCGGCGATCTTTGAGGCCATTGGAATTAATCGCGACACGATTGATCAGTATTTCACGGGCACGCCCAGCCAAGTCGAGGGCATTGGTGTCTTTGAAATTGCCGAGGAGGCCATTCGCACCCATCAGCTGGCCTTTGGTAATGATCCGGTCTTGGCCGAAATGTTGGAGGCGGGTGGCGAGTATGCCTGGCGTGTCCGGGGTGAGTCGCATATGTGGACTCCTGATGCGATTGCCAAGCTGCAGTATTCGACACGGGCCAACAACTGGAACTCTTATAAAGAGTACGCGCAGATCATTAATGATCAGAGCCGCCGCCATATGACCTTACGCGGACTGTTTGAGTTTCGCGTCGATCCTGCCAAGGCCATTTCGCTCGAAGAGGTGGAGCCCGCCAAAGAGATTGTGAAACGGTTTGCAACCGGTGCAATGTCGTTGGGCTCGATTTCGACGGAAGCCCACACCACGCTGGCCATTGCCATGAATCGGATTGGCGGCAAGAGCAATACTGGCGAGGGCGGCGAGGATCAAAACCGTTATCGCAATGAGCTCAAGGGCATCCCGATTGCCAAAGGCACCCGTGTGTCGGAGATTATTGGTAAAGACGTGATTGAGGTGGACTACGCGCTCTCGGAAAACGATTCCCTGCGCTCGAAGATCAAGCAGGTGGCCTCGGGCCGTTTCGGCGTTACCGCAGAGTATTTGGTCTCAGCCGATCAGATTCAGATCAAGATGGCCCAGGGCGCGAAGCCGGGTGAAGGGGGCCAGCTGCCTGGCGGCAAGGTCTCGCAATACATCGGTAAGCTGCGGCACTCGGTGCCTGGCGTTGGGCTGATCTCGCCGCCGCCGCATCACGATATTTATTCGATCGAAGATCTGGCCCAGCTCATTCACGATCTCAAGAATGTGGCGCCCCACGCCTCGATCTCAGTCAAGCTGGTCTCCGAGGTCGGCGTGGGCACGGTCGCCGCTGGTGTTGCGAAAGCCAAGAGTGATCACGTTGTGATTGCTGGCCATGATGGCGGCACCGGCGCATCGCCCTGGTCGTCGATTAAGCATGCCGGCACTCCCTGGGAGATCGGCCTGGCGGAGACGCAGCAGACCCTGGTTTTAAACGGGCTGCGCAGCCGGATTCGTGTGCAGGCCGATGGTCAGATGAAGACCGGCCGCGACGTGGTGATTGGTGCGCTGCTGGGTGCCGATGAGTTTGGGTTCGCAACCGCACCGCTGGTGGTTGAGGGCTGCATCATGATGCGTAAATGCCATCTGAATACCTGCCCGGTGGGCGTTGCCACCCAGGATCCAGTGTTGCGTAAGAAATTCACCGGCCGGCCAGAGCATGTCGTGAATTACTTTTTCTTTATCGCTGAAGAAGTTCGGCAGATCATGGCCCAGCTCGGCATCGTGCGGTTTGACGATCTGATTGGGCGCGCTGATCTTCTCGATACGCGCAAAGGCGTGGCCCACTGGAAGGCGCGGGGCCTGGATTTTTCTCGGCTCTTTTACCGGCCAACGGATGCCCATGGGCCGGTCTATCACACTGAGACGCAGGACCACGGCCTGAAGAAGTCCTTGGATAACGTCTTGATTGAAAAATCGCGTCCGGCCATTGAACGTGGCGAGCGGGTCCATTTCATGGAAGTGGCCCGAAACGTCAATCGGACGGTTGGCGCAATGCTATCGGGTGCGCTGACGCGCCAGCATCCCGACGGACTTCCCGATGACACGATTCGTATTCAACTCGAAGGCACGGGCGGCCAGTCGTTTGGCGCATTTCTCGCCAAGGGCATCACCTTGTATTTGATTGGCGATGCCAACGACTACACAGGCAAGGGCCTCTCGGGCGGCCGCGTGGTCGTGCGTCCGAGCATTGATTTTCGCGGCGTGGCCCATGACAACATCATCGTGGGCAATACGGTGCTCTATGGGGCTACTGCCGGTGAGGCCTTCTTTAGTGGCGTTGCCGGCGAGCGATTTGCAGTTCGGTTATCGGGTGCGACCGCTGTCGTGGAGGGCACGGGGGACCATGGCTGCGAATACATGACGGGCGGCAAGGTGGTGGTTCTGGGCAAGACGGGAAGAAACTTTGCTGCTGGCATGTCGGGCGGCTTTGCCTATGTATTTGATGAAGATGGCGGCTTTGCGAGCCGCTGTAATAGCGCGATGGTCGCCTTAGAAAAATTGCCTGCCGAAGATGATGCAGAACTTAAGAAGCTCATCGAGGATCATCACCGTTGGACCGGCAGCCGTCGGGCCCGCGAGATTTTGGATCAATGGGCATCGGCTCGGGAAAAATTTATCAAAGTCTTTCCGCATGAATACCGTCGCGCACTCTCTGAGATGCAACAAAAGAAGGCAACACAAACAGACAAGGTGGCAGCATAAATGGGCAAGATCACAGGCTTCATGGAGTTTGAGCGGCTAGAGGAAGGCTATTTACCGGTCGAGCAGCGACTCAAGAATTACAAAGAGTTTGTGATCGGCTTAGACGATACGCAGGCGAAGGTCCAGGCGGCCCGGTGTATGGATTGCGGCACTCCCTTTTGCAACAACGGCTGCCCAGTGAACAACATCATTCCGGATTTCAATGATTTGGTCTTTCGGCAGGATTGGAAGCATGCCCTGGAGACGCTGCATTCGACCAATAACTTTCCTGAGTTCACCGGCCGTATTTGTCCTGCGCCCTGCGAGGCCGCCTGCACCCTCAACGTCAACGATGACCCCGTTGGCATTAAGTCGATTGAGCACGCCATCATTGATCGTGGGTGGGCTGAGGGCTGGGTTGTGCCACAGCCAGCCCCTACAAAAACCGGCAAGACTGTTGCGGTCGTCGGCTCCGGTCCGGCGGGCCTTGCGGCGGCCCAGCAGCTTGCGCGGGCCGGACATACGGTGACCGTCTTTGAAAAAAATGACCGCATCGGTGGACTGCTGCGCTATGGCATTCCTGATTTCAAGATGGAAAAGATTCACATTGATCGGCGCGTGGAGCAGATGCAGGCCGAGGGCGTTATTTTTAAAACTGGAGTGCTGGTGGCAGCGCTGCCCGCCGAGGCCAAGGTCACCAACTGGGCGAAGACTTCAATCAGCCCGAAGGAGCTGATGGCCGCATTTGATGCGGTGCTGCTGACCGGTGGTGCCGAGCAGCCACGGGATCTGCCTGTGCCGGGCCGTGAGCTGCGTGGCATCCATTTCGCGATGGAGTTTTTACCGCAGCAAAATAAGGTGAATGCAGGCGATCCGCTTGAGGGCCAGATCCGTGCTGACGGAAAGCATGTCATCGTGATTGGCGGTGGCGATACCGGCTCGGATTGTGTGGGCACATCGAATCGTCATGGTGCAGCAAGCGTGACCCAGTTTGAACTGATGCCACAGCCGCCCGAGCATGAGAACAAGGCCCTGACCTGGCCGTATTGGCCGATTAAGCTGCGGACATCCTCCAGCCATGAAGAAGGTTGTGATCGGGAGTTCGCGATTGCGACCAAAGAGTTCATGGGCGAAAACGGACAGGTCACCGCCCTAAAGAGTGTGCGGGTCGAATGGAAAGACGGCAAGATGGTGGAGGTCGCCGACTCAGAGCAGATCCTGAAGGCCGATCTGGTCTTGTTGGCCATGGGCTTCGTATCCCCGATCGGATCCATTGTCGAGGCATTTGGTGTCGATAAGGATGCACGCGGTAATGCGCGGGCCAGCACCGAGGGCGACCGGTGCTACGCCACAAACGTTAAAAAAGTGTTTGCCGCCGGAGATATGCGACGCGGCCAGTCACTGGTGGTCTGGGCGATCCGCGAGGGCCGCCAGGCGGCCCGGGCGGTGGACGAATTTTTGATGGGCGCATCGGCACTGCCGCGCTAAATGCACGCTGAGCAGAACCGGTAAATTTGCTGTGCAGAATGTAGCGATGAGATCACGCCTGCCGAATGTGGGCACCACCATCTTTACGGTGATGTCCGCCCTTGCCAATCGCAACAGCGCCGTCAATCTTGGCCAGGGCTTTCCCGACTTCGAGCCCGATCCGGAGCTTTTGGATGCAGTCAATGCGGCCATGCGGTCTGGCCATAATCAATATGCACCGCTCAATGGTGTGGCTGCCTTACGTGAGGCGGTTGCAGAAAAAATTAGCCTGCTGTACGGACGCCGTTACGACCCTGAGACCGAGGTCATGATCACCGCCGGGGCGACCCAGGCCCTGATGACCGCTGTCATGGCGCTGGTGCATCCGGGCGATGAGGTCATTGTTCTTGAGCCGGTCTATGACAGCTACATTCCCAGCATTGAGTTGGCCGGGGCGCAGGCGATTCGCGTGCCGATGACATCGGCCTACCGCGTGGATTGGGATCGCGTCGCATCGGCCGTTTCACCCAAGACGCGGGCCATCATGGTGAACTCTCCGCACAATCCATCGGGAATGATTCTCCGCGAGGCAGAGTTACGAATTCTTGAGTCCATCGTGCTGCGGCATAACCTGCTGGTGATTTCGGATGAAGTCTATGAGCACATGATTTTTGATGGCGAGCCGCATCGCAGTGTCAGTGCATTTCCGGCCTTGGCCGAGCGGGCTATTGTCGTGTCGTCGTTTGGCAAGACCTTTCATGTGACTGGCTGGAAGGTGGGCTCGGTCGTCGCCCCGCGGGAGATCATGGCCGAGTTTCGCAAGGTCCATCAGTTCAATGTCTTTGTGACCAATAGCGTCATGCAGGTCGGCCTGTCGGCCTATATGCAGAATGCCGAACGCTACCTAACGCTGCCGCAGTTTTATCAGCGAAAGCGGGATTTTTTTCGCCAGGGCCTTGCAAAGACGCCGTTTCGGCTCTATCCCTGCGAGGGAACTTTTTTTCAGCTGGTGGATTATTCAGCCATCTCGACGCAGTCAGAGCTTGATTTTTGTAAGTGGCTGACCACCGAGGTTGGGGTAGCCGCGATCCCCATGTCGGCATTTCATCAGGATCCTGTCGAAAATAAAACCATTCGGTTTTGTTTTGCCAAAAAAGAGGAGACCCTGTCGCGGGCCCTGGAGCGGCTCGCGACACTGGCATGATCCTTCCGGCCATTCCAGAGATGGTGTTTGTCGATCTGGAGACAACCGGGGCTACCGCGACCCGGGACCGCATCACCGAGATCGGCATCGTGCAGGTCTCAGCCCGTGGCGTGGAGCGATTTAATCAGCTGATTCATCCTCAGGCGCGGATCCCTGATTTCATTGCGCGACTTACTGGCATTACCGATGAGATGGTGGCGGATGCGCCCGGTTTTGAAGCGGTTGCTGGGGATCTCATCGATCGGCTGACTGGCAAGCTTTTCATCGCACACAATGCCCGCTTCGATTACGGTTTTTTGAAAAACGAATTCAAGCGATGTGGCATCGATTTTCGGGCCCGTGTCTTATGCACAGTAAAACTCTCTCGGGCCTTGTTTCCCGATGCGCCGCGGCATAACCTCGATGCGTTGATTGAGCGGCATGGACTGATTCCTTCGGGCCGGCATCGGGCCCTGGCCGATGCGGATCTGATTTTTCAATTCTGGGAAAAGCTCTGGTCGTTATTTTCGGCAGAGGTGTTGCAGCAGACAATCACAACATTGACTGCCCGGCCCGCCTTGCCGGCGCAGCTTGACCCCGATCTTCCAGAGAGAATTCCCGAGGGCCATGGGGTCTATCTCTTTTATGGCGAGAATCGCCTGCCGCTCTATGTCGGCAAGTCAAATCATCTGCGCAAACGGGTGCTCTCACATTTCGCATCGGATCACGCGCGCGGCAAGGAGATGAGCCTATCGATGCAGGTGCGGCGTGTTGATTGGATCGAGACTGCCGGTGAGATTGCTGCATTGCTGCTGGAGTCGTCGCTCATTAAAAAATTATTGCCGACCCACAATCAGCGCCTCAGACGCAATAAAGAACTCTGTTCATGGCGGGTCGCACCCCAGCTGGAGCCTGCGCCAGATGGCCCCAACGCCGCGCAGGCGGAGCTGGTCTGGGCCAGAGATTTAAACCTTGGCGCCCAGCCCGATTTGTATGGGATTTTTCGCAGTCAGCGCGATGCTGTGGAGATGCTCACCGAGATTGCACGCAAAGAAAGCCTCTGCAAGGTCTTGCTCGGACTCGAGAAGGCCGCGCCAGGCGCAGCGTGCTTTGGCTTTCAGTTAAAGACCTGCCGCGGTGGCTGTATCGGCCACGAGCGTTTAGCGTTGCATCACGCGCGGCTGCTGATGGCCCTCTCGAAGATGCGCCTGCCGGCCTGGCCGCATCGGGGTCCGATTGGCCTGCGTGAGGCTTCGGTCGTGCATGTGGTGGATGCCTGGTGCTATCTCGGCTCGGCCAGTCGAGAAGATGAAATCCATAGCCTGCTTGCCAATGGCAGGCCCGAGTTCGATCTGGATGTTTATAAAATTTTGCGTAAAGCCATGCGCTGTCTGCCCACGGTTGCGCTATAAAACACTTTTCTTACCCTTGCAGGCATGGATACCAAAACCTTCACCATCGGACGAATTCAGCGTGCCGACTACGAGCCTCGCGATCGGCAGCTCGTATTGCATTTTCAAGATGGCAGTCTGCGCCGCTATCAGCCAGTCCCCAGTGAGGTCTTTCTGCGCCTGTGCAATGCCCCCAATCCCACCACGTATTGGGAAGATCGCATCGCCGAGGAATATCCCCAGGCCCGGGGCAAGTCGCATGCGGGTGCCGAGACAGCGCAAAAAAAGCTTGACGATCTCTTTGGCTGATTCAGAGTCCGAACCCATCACTGCTGCATCCGCAATGGCAAGTCATTGTGAACGTCGGCGGCAGGGGCGCCGGCAGGCGATGGCGGGGCTTGCTGCAGCCCCCTTTGTCGGCCTGATGTGTCCGGCCTTCAGTCAGGATCGGGCCGCAGTCGGCCAGGATCGGCAGGCGATTGCCGCCCTGCAATCTGGCGGCCTTGCCTTGATTCGCCATGCCATCACGGTTCCGGGGGTCGGAGATCCGCCGAACTTTCGTCTTGGTGATTGCAGCACCCAACGCAACCTCTCACCGCAGGGACGGGAACAATCCCGAGCAATTGGCCGCTGGTTTTTGGAGCGCGGCCTTCGGCCAGATCGTGTGCGATCCAGTCAGTGGTGCCGATGCCTGGAGACCGCAAGTGAGGCATTTCGTTCGATGGGCCGAGGGCCCGAGATTCCGATTGAGCCCTGGGTCCCACTGAACTCTTTTTTCCAGGGGCAAGGCGACCGTGAGCGTCAGCTTCAGCAGGCCTTTCAGGCAGCCCGCACTCTGGCGCAGCGGCCCGCCGCATCAGGCTTTGAAGTCTGGGTCACGCACCAGGTGACGGTGACTGGCCTGACAGGCCAGTATGTGGCGATGGGAGAAATGCTGGTGGTTGCCTACGATGGTCCCAATAAGCCACTCAAACTATTGGCCGCCGCGATTGCCTTTTAGAACATTGGCCAGATAGCGTCCGGTATGACTCTCGGCACACTGGGCCACCGCCTCAGGTGTGCCGGCCGCCACCAGTTGTCCGCCACCATCGCCACCTTCGGGGCCGAGATCAATGATCCAGTCTGCGGTTTTAATGACATCGAGATTATGCTCAATGATGATCAGGGTGTTGCCACCATCTCGCAGCGTTTGTAGGACTTTTAACAGCAGGGCGATGTCATGAAAGTGCAGCCCGGTGGTCGGCTCATCAAGAATGTAGAGTGTTTTTCCGGTGTCACGCTTGGAGAGCTCCTGCGAGAGCTTGACCCGTTGGGCCTCACCGCCGGATAACGTCGTAGCACTCTGTCCCAGCTTGATATAGCCCAGCCCAACGTCAATCAGTGTCTGCAGCCGTCGAGAGATATTGGGTACCGCACGGAAAAATTCCATTGCCTCATCAATCGTCAGGCCAAGCACTTCAGCAATATTTTTTCCGCGATATCGCACATCGAGGGTCTCACGGTTATAGCGCAGACCATGGCAGACATCGCAGGGCACGTACACATCCGGCAGAAAGTGCATTTCAACGCGGACCAGGCCATCACCCTGGCAGGCCTCACAGCGGCCACCCTTGACATTAAAAGAGAAGCGGCCTGTGTCATAGCCACGTTCGCGGGCCGTGGGCGTCTGTGCGAAGAGCTCGCGGATTGGCGTAAAGAGGCCCGTATAAGTGGCGGGGTTGCTTCTTGGTGTTCGTCCGATTGGGCTCTGGTCCACGCTGATGACCTTATCGAAGAACTCCAGGCCCTCAATGGCCTCCATGCCTGCGGGCTCGAGATGGGCGCCATTGATTTTTTTCGCTGCCGCAGCCACGAGCGTATCGTTGATGAGGGTTGATTTCCCGGAGCCCGATACGCCGGTAATGCAGACCATCAGTCCGCATGGGATCTCTGCCGTGACCTGCTTGAGATTGTGTCCGTGGGCGCCCACCACGCGCAGCCAGCGCTCGCCTGGGCGCTGACGCTGTTGAGGAATCGGTATGCTGCGCTGGCCGTTGAGGTATTGGCCAGTGAGTGAGCGGGGCGCACTCAGAATATCTTGCAGGCCACCAATTGCGACCACTTCACCACCATGCTGGCCCGCACCTGGCCCCATGTCGATGATGAAGTCGGCGGTGCGAATGGCATCTTCATCATGCTCGACAACGATCACGGTGTTGCCCAGATCACGCAGTTTTTGCAAGGTCGACAGCAGGCGGTCGTTGTCACGCTGATGCAATCCGATGGAAGGCTCATCGAGCACATACATCACACCGGAGAGGCCCGCACCGATCTGGCTGGCCAGCCGGATGCGTTGGCCTTCGCCGCCCGAGAGCGTGGCCGCCGAGCGATCCAGAGTCAGATAGTCCAGGCCGACATTGATGAGAAATCCAAGGCGTTGAGAAATTTCCGAAAGAATTTTTTCACCAATCGCCGCCCGCATGCCCGAGAGCTGCAGCTGCTCGAGCCGCTGCAGTGCGGATTTCAGCGGCATGGCCGCCAAGCTTGGCAGATCAATGTCATGGCCTGGCGCTCCAACTCGGACGAATCGGGCCTCAGGCCGAAGCCGCGATCCTGCGCAGGCCGGGCAGGCCTGGATGCTGCGGTAGCGGCCGAGTTCTTCCTTGACCGCAGCAGCATCTGTCTCTCGCCATCGGCGCTCCAGGTTGGGCAGGATGCCCTCAAACGGATGCCGTCGCGTGATGAGCGCTCCGCGGTCTCCCGGGTAGCGTAGGGGCAGCACCTCATCGCCGGAGCCATGAAGAATCACTGACTGAATGCGATCCGGCAGTTGCTCAAACGGCGTTTCGAGATCGAATTGGTAATGATCTGACAGGCTCTGCAGCAGCTGAAAATAAAATGCGTTGCGCCGATCCCAGCCTTTGATGGCGCCCGATGCAAGGCTTAAGTTGGGAAACTGAACCACCCGTTTGGGATCAAAAAATTCAACGGTGCCGATGCCGTCGCACGACATGCAGGCCCCGGCGGGACTATTAAATGAAAAAAGTCCGGGCTCGAGATCCTTCAGGCTAAATCCACATTCAGGGCAAGACAGCGTGGTCGAAAAGACATGGGCATCGGACTCTGACAAGGCCGGACTGCTGTTGTCTGCCTCGCAGCTGACCAGGGCCCGTCCGTCACCGAGCCGCAGCGCAGTCTCTAAAGACTCTGCCAGACGCTGTGTGATTTCTGGCTTAACTCTGAGCCGATCAATCACGACATCGATCGAGTGTTTTTGGTTTTTATTTAAACCAATGAGCTGATCGATATCGCGCAACAGTGGCGGCTGGTGTTCGGTCTGCACCCGGACCCGGACAAAGCCCTGTGCACGCAGGCTGTTGATGAGTTCGGCATGCTCTCCTTTTCGCTGTGTAAGCACCGGCGCAAGAATGGTGAGCCGAGACTGCTGCGGCCAGGCCAGGATCTGATCCACCATCTGAGAAACGGTCTGAGATTCCAGTCGGTGATGCGGATGCTGAGGGCAGTGGGCTACCCCAGCCCGTGCAAACAGCAGCCGGAGATAGTCGTGAATTTCCGTCACCGTGCCAACGGTGGAACGCGGGTTGTGACTGGCGGCCTTCTGTTCGATGGCGATCGCTGGCGATAAGCCCTCAATGAGATCGACATCCGGTTTTTCCATCAGCTGCAGAAACTGTCGGGCATAGGCCGATAAAGACTCCACATAGCGCCGCTGGCCCTCGGCATACAGGGTGTCAAAGGCCAGGGAAGATTTTCCCGATCCGGAGAGTCCGGTAATGACGATCAGCTGATGCCGCGGCAAATCGGCATCAATGTTTTTCAGGTTATGGGTCCGGGCGCCGCGCACTCGAAGCAGTGATTGCGGGAAAAGCGATTGCATAAGCCAGGCCGTGAAGGGTTCGCGTGTGGGTTGGGGTCAGCGTGATTGGGCCAGCGCGACGCAGCGCACTTAAATCAAAAGGCCAATCGACTACTATACCCCGTGGTTATGACTCAAGCAGCCTCAACGATTCGCTTCACTGGCCAGGAATGGCGGGCCTGTCTGGCCCTCTCCATGCTCTACGGCCTGCGGATGCTTGGCCTGTTTCTTGTCTTCCCCGTGCTGGCCGCTGAGTCTCAGGCACTTCAGGGCGGGGATGATCCGATGTGGGTCGGCATCGCTGCAGGCATCTATGGACTGAGCCAGGCACTTCTGCAGATCCCGTTTGGCGCAGCCTCGGATCGTTATGGCCGCCGCCGTGTGATTCTGATCGGCCTGGCGATCTTCGCCTTCGGAAGTGTTGTCGCAGCACTGGCCACAAGCATTGTTGGCCTGGCCATTGGCCGGGCCCTGCAGGGCGCCGGCGCAATTTCAGCTGCGGTGACTGCATTTTTGGCAGACTCAACACGTGAGGAGGTTCGCACGCGAGCGATGGCGATGATCGGTGCGACCATTGGACTCGCATTTGCGCTGTCTTTGGTGATGGCGCCAGTGCTCTCAGCGATGTTTGGAATGTCGGGCCTCTTCTGGCTGACGGCAGCGCTGGTGGTCATGGCGATGATTCCCGTGATGCGAATGGCAGAGCCTGCCCGACGGCAGACTCCCGAGATTTCATTTTCTGATATTCAGCGCATTGTGCTGCGCGATGGCCAGCTGATGCGGCTGAATCTGGGCATCTTCATGATTCACATGACCCAGACCGCGATCTTTGTGGTGGTCCCGCTGGCCCTTATTCAGATGGGCCTCAATCTGCATGATCACTGGATGCTCTACCTGCCGGTGGTGATGGCATCTTTTGGCCTCATGCTGATGCCAATTTTTTGGTCCGAGCGAACCGGCCGCAGCCGGCCCGCATTTCTTTTTGCAATCGCATTGATGGGCGCATCGATTGCGGGCTTTGGCCTTGCGGCATCTTCGTTGTGGGCCTGGGCGGTGTTGCTGCTCGGATTTTTCACCGCATTTAATGCCCTGGAAGCGTTTCTGCCGTCCTGGGTCTCTCGGGTGGCGCCGTCCTCGCATCGGGGGCTGGCCCTGGGGGTCTATAACACCACGCAATCCCTCGGGCTTTTCTCCGGCGGCCTGCTGGGCGGCCTAATGGCCAAGGCCTTTGGCGCAGCCGCAGTCTACTGGGCCTGCGCTGCCGCGATCCTGGTTTGGGGCATCATCTCTCTTGGACTGAAAGAATTGGGCCCCCGCCGGCCCCGGGCAGCTTAGCCAAATGGCTAATCGTCAGGATCGGGCTTCTCGTCCATGCTGTGGCTGTCCCACTACCGGGCGTTTTATCAGGAGATAAAGTTATGTTGATGGTTGGAGTCGCAAGAGTTGGCAATGATCCGGTTGCACGCTATACCCCCGATGGCAAGCCTGTCATGGATATTTCATTGGCCTTTGATTACGGCCGCAAGGGCAATGATGGCCGCCGGCCTACCCAGTGGGTCAACGCCACCATGTGGGGCGACCGCGTTGAGCGTCTGCAGCCCTATCTATCAAAAGGCTCCCAGGTCTTCGTGACGCTGTCAGAGCCGCATATCGAGACTTATGAAAAAAAAGACGGCAGCGGCCAGGGATTTTCGCTCAGGGCGCGCGTCACTGAGCTGGAATTTGTGGGTGGCCGCCGCGAGGAATCCGCCGGCGAGTCCGCTGATGCGCCCGCCGCGGCCCCGTCCCGGCCAGCGAAGTCAGCAGCCAAGGCGCCAGGTTTTGACGACCTGGACGACGACATTCCTTTTTAAGTAAATTCCTCCCCCGATTTGGGGGCAGGGCGGCCCGCTGTTGTGCCCGAAGGCCGATGGTGTCGGGTAAAATCAGGCCTCTAACTCGATCGCGCCGCCTTTGCGGCGCGCGTTTTTTGAGCACAGCGAAACGCCATGCCCATTTATCCCTACCGTTGTGAAAACTGTGGCTTTCAGAAAGATGCCCTGCAAAAACTTTCTGACGCTCCGCTGCGGGACTGCCCCGAGTGTGGCCAGCCCCGCCTGGTGAAGCAGCTCACTGCTGCCGGCTTTGCCCTGAAGGGCACGGGCTGGTATGTCACGGACTTCCGTGACTCAGGAAAAAAAGCGGGCCCATCAGATGCCGCAAAGCCGGCGGCGGCAGCCGCCGAGGCCAGCAGCGGCAGCGCGAGCGACACCACTTCGGCAACGCCCGCCGCGGCTGCTGAATCCACCTCGACCTCCTCGGCCACAGCATCGGCATCGGCCCCCACATCATCTGCCACAGCACCATCGTCGGCCGCGCCGCCCGCATCGGCCGCCGGAGCCTAACGCAAGTGCCTATGCAGATTGTTCGGTCGCACTTTAAGCGCTATTTACTTGCAGGCCTGCTGCTGTGGACGCCGATTGCGATCACGATTTGGGTGATCACCTGGGTCTTTGATGCCCTCGACAACGTTCTGCCGGTTGCCCTGCGCTCTGAAGTGCTCTTCGGCGTGCATGTGCCGGGATTCGGCGTTTTGGTTGTGGTGTTATTCATTCTGATTACGGGATTTCTTGCCGCGAATCTGATTGGCCAGAAGCTGGTGGAAGTCTGGGAGGGCGTGATGCGCCGTATCCCACTGGTGCGCTCAATTTATTCCTCGGTCAAGCAGGTGAGCGATACGATTCTGTCGCCGAATGGCCAGGCCTTTCGTCAGGCGGTGTTGGTCCAGTATCCGCGACACGGCAGCTGGACCATTGGGTTTCTCACGGGCATGCCGTCAGCAGAAGTTGCCGCCCACCTGCCTGCGGATTGCGTCTCGATTTATGTGCCGACCACGCCAAATCCAACATCAGGATTTTTTCTGATGATGCCCCGGGCCGAGGTGATCGAGCTCTCGATCGGTGTTGATGCGGCCCTGAAGTATGTGGTGAGCATGGGCACGGTGCCACCACTTCCCACCGCACGGCCGAAGCCATAGGGCTGACGCTGCCGGGCGACCTCTCGTTTAGGAAACGTTATGCGATCTCAATACGCCGGCTCTGTTTGTACAGAGCAGCTTGGACAACAGGTGACCTTATGCGGCTGGGTCCACCGGCGCCGGGACCATGGCGGTGTCATTTTTATTGACCTGCGTGATCGTGAGGGCCTGGCCCAGGTCGTTTGTGATCCGGACCGTCCCGAGATGTTTAAAACTGCCGAGACGCTTCGTAATGAGTTTTGTATTCAAATTACCGGCCTGGTTCGTCCGCGGCCGGACGGCACTGCAAATCCAAATCTAAAAAGCGGCGAGATTGAAATTCTCTGCCATGAGATTTCGGTGCTGAATCCATCGGTGACACCGCCTTTTCAGCTCGATGACGAAAATCTTTCGGAAACGACAAGGCTGACCCATCGCGTGCTCGATCTGCGTCGGCCTGCAATGCAGAAAAATCTCATGCTGCGTTATCGGGTTGCAATGGAAGTGCGCCGCTATTTTGATGCCGAAGGTTTTATCGATGTCGAGACGCCGATGCTGACCAAATCAACGCCCGAGGGCGCCCGGGATTATCTCGTGCCTTCGCGGGTCAACGCGGGAGAGTTCTTCGCGCTGCCGCAGTCGCCGCAGCTGTTTAAGCAGCTGCTGATGGTCTCGGGATTTGATCGCTACTATCAGATTACCAAGTGCTTTCGCGATGAAGACCTGCGGGCAGACCGGCAGCCGGAATTTACCCAGATCGACTGCGAGACATCGTTTTTAAATGAGACCCAGATTCGGGAATTATTTGAGCGTATGGTTCGGCGCGTCTTTAAATCTGCCATCGATGTTCAGCTTGCCGAGCTCTTCCCGGTGATGACATACGCCGAGGCCATGCAGCGTTTTGGCTCGGATAAGCCTGACCTTCGGGTCAGGCTGGAGTTCACCGAGCTGACCGATGTGATGAAGTCCGTGGATTTCAAGGTCTTTTCCGAGCCCGCGAATCATTCCGCAGGCCGAGTGGCGGCCCTGCGTGTTCCCGGGGGTGCTGCGATTTCGCGTGGCGAGATTGATGCCTACACGGAATTCGTCAAGATCTATGGCGCCAAGGGTCTGGCCTGGATCAAGGTCAATCAAGTGGCCCAGGGCCGCGATGGCCTGCAGTCTCCGATTGTGAAGAATCTTCATGATGAAGCACTCGCTGCAATTCTGAAGCGTTCAGGCGCGCAGGACGGCGATCTGATTTTCTTTGGCGCTGACAAGGCCAAGGTCGTCAATGACGCCCTTGGCGCCCTCCGGCTGAAAGTCGGCCATAGTGACTTCGGCAAGGCGCAGGGTCTCTTTGAGGCGGGTTGGCGTCCGCTATGGGTGATTGATTTCCCGATGTTTGAGTACGACGATGAAGCCAAGCGCTGGGCGGCAGTCCATCATCCGTTTACAGCGCCGAAAGACGGCCACGAAAATCTTATGGACACAGATCCTGGTGCCTGCCTGGCCAAGGCCTACGACCTGGTGCTCAATGGCTGGGAGCTGGGTGGCGGATCGGTTCGAATCCATCGGGCTGAGGTCCAAAGCAAGGTGTTCAGTGCTTTGAACATTGGCGCAGAAGAGGCCCGCGCGAAATTTGGTTTTCTTTTAGATGCGCTTCAGTATGGCGCACCACCCCATGGCGGCATTGCCTTTGGACTGGATCGGCTGGTCACACTCATGACCGGTGCTGAGAGTATTCGCGATGTGATTGCATTTCCAAAGACGCAGCGCGCCCAATGCCTGTTAACACAGGCCCCATCGCAGGTCGATGAAAAGCAGCTCAGAGAGCTGCACATTCGGCTGCGGGAGGCGCCGCGAGTCTCATGATTCGGCCGCTCAGTAGCCTTGGCTACTTGGCATCGGCTGTGCTCATGGGGGGTGCTTTGGGCCTGCTGCGCGGCCCGGCAGTAATCGCGGTCAATCCTGCGTTGTTGTTGATTCCTTTTTCGATTGCTGCAGCCGCCCAGATTTTTTTTCGTAAAGCGAACCGCATTGCGCAGCAGCCGGACCCCGGTGCTCGGCAGCAGTTGCAGGCAGCGCTCATCACCGGCCTGCCGATTGCGCTTGTTGTGCTTGTCAGTGAGTCGATATTGATTTCGGACTGGCCGTCGGCTGCCGGCGTTACTGCGGGCTGTGGTGCCGGTGTTGCGGCCGGGCTGATGGCAGAGCCGATGGGCCCGGCATCGTCTTCAGCCTATCGGATTCGGGTGCTGCTGCTGTATCTTGCGGCGGGAATCGTGGCGCTTTCCACGCTTCTGACAAGTCTGCCGCCAGCAGCATTCTGGGTGGTCAGTGCAGTCATACCTGCTTGGCAGGCCCGACGCCTTGCGTTGCGCGATCAGATGGAGGATGCCGCCAGAATGCTCGTTGCATCTATTCGACTCTTTATGGCGGTGCTGACGATTGCACTGGTGCTGCCGGCTGCACTGATGCTGCGTTGATCATGCCAAGCACCCGTTGCCGAAAATGACAGGCTTCAAAATACCCGAGTCGGTTCTGGTGGTGATTCACACGACAGATCTGCGGGTGCTGTTAATTGAACGGGCCGATCATCCTGGCTTTTGGCAGTCGGTTACCGGCAGCCGGCATGCCCTCGATGAGCCGCTGCACGAGACCGCACGCCGCGAGTTATTTGAAGAAACAGGAATTACGGCGAACCATGGATCAGGGCCGCAGCTGCTGAACTGGGAGTTCTCGCAGACATACGAGATCTATCCCCACTGGCGGCATCGTTACGCTCCGGGCGTTACTGAGAATGTCGAACATGTCTTTAGTGTTTGCGTTTCGCATGACACGCCCATTCGCTTATCAAGCCGCGAGCACACCAATTTCCAGTGGCTGCCCTATGCTGATGCAGCAGAGCGCTGCTTCTCGTGGAGCAATGCGAAAGCGATTCTCGAGCTGCCCGCCCGATTGCGCCAGGGATGAACATGCCGGATGCCTTAATCCGGCCCCCGATTGAACTCCTGCAGGGGTCCGAAGAATATTTTCCGCAGCTGATCGGGGCGATTGATGAGGCCCGAACGACGGTCTACCTCGAGTCGTACCTGATTCATGATGATCCTCCAACCTGGCGTGTTCTGGAGGCCTTGATTCGGGCGCGGCAGCGCGGGGTCGCGGTATTCGTGCTACTCGATGGCTTCGGGGCCGCCTCCGAAATGGGCTGGGCCAAGACCTTATTGATGGCCCACGAGATTCAGATTGAGTTTTATCGGCCAAGAGTGAAATGGCGAGCGCCAAATACTTGGCGTCGATTGCATCGAAAGCTGGCCTTAATTGATGAGCAGACGGCATTTGTCGGCGGTATTAATTTGATTGGAGATCATTTCGATCTGGCCCATGGCCAACTCCCGCGGCCACGTCTTGACTTTGCAATTCGTGTGGACTCGGCGGTGCCCGTTGCGGCAATTTCTCGGGTCATGCGGCGGACATGGTGGCGCGTGAGTCTGCGTAATGCGTTTCGCGGCAGCCTGGGCCGCTTGATGCGTGCTGACCGGCGTCAGACGGAATTGGCCCGACTCCGTGAGGCATGGCGCCGCACGCGACGGCATTTGCGCTGGAGAGCACCCCGGGCGCGGCGCCGAATGTCTCGGCGGGTTCGGCTCTTGCTGCGGGACAATCTGCGGCATCGCCGTGATATCGAACGCTGGTATCTGCTGAGTATTGTCTCGGCCCGGACTGAGATTCTGATTGCCAATGCGTATTTCGTTCCCACCTTTCGTTTTCGTCAGGCCCTGCTTCGGGCGGCCCAGCGGGGGGTCCGGGTGCGGCTTTTGATTCAGGGCAATAGTGATCAGTGGTGGACCCACTGGGCGACCCAGGCGCTGATCGGTGAGCTGGTCGCTGGTGGAGTTGAAATCTACGAATACACAGAGAGTTTTTTGCATGCAAAGGTGGCCGTGATTGATGATGCGCTGACGGTGGGATCCTCAAATATTGATCCTTTCTCGCTGGCATTTTCACTTGAGGCGAATCTGATTGCAGAGGATGCGGCCCTGGCCGCACAGCTGCGGCAGCGGCTTCAGGCGGCCTGTGATCGTGCATCGCGGCGCCTGCTGCCGGTTGGCCAACGGCGTGGCCTGCTGCGCGCCCTGGGCCACGCTGCATTGATCACATTTGCGCTAACAGCACTGCGTATTTTTATTGCGTTTAGTGGCAGCAGCCTCAGGATGCGTTAACGTGGCAGCAGCACATTCAAAAGCGCGTCGTATTTATGGTGTGGACTTCAGCTCTGCGCCAAGCAGGCGCAAGCCCATCACCATTGCGATTGGCCACTGCAGCGGCGCCCACTATTTGCTGGATCAGGTAGTGGCGGCGCCGAGTTTTGAGGCCTTTGAATCTTTTTTAAATCATGCGGGCCCCTGGATTGCAGGATTTGATTTGCCGTTCAGTCTTCCGCGGCCACTCATTGAGCATTACGGCTGGCCAGCCCAGTGGGCTGAGTTTATTCAGTGGTATGGCGCACAGGATCGACAACAGCTGCGTCAGATATTCAAGGCATTTTGTGATGCTCGGCCGGCCGGCAGTAAATTTGTCTATCGCAGAACCGATCGGCCCGCAGGATCGAGTCCGGCCATGCGTTGGACCAATCCGCCGGTGGCATGGATGGCCCATGCCGGTGCGCCGCGAATTCTTCGGGCCGGCCTTTTTGTGCCGGGACAGCAGCCGATCGATCAGCCACCTGATCAGGCCCGTGTGGCGCTGGAGGCCTATCCGGGATTTACTGCGCGGCAGGTGAGTCGCAGCTCTTATAAAAGTGATGAGCCGGCCAAGCAGACGCCAGAGCGCCGTCGGATCCGCGAGCAAATTCTCGAGGCCTTAATCATGGGATCAGCAGGCCTGAATTGTTCACTCACTCTGAGTGCAACGTGGCGGCGACATCTGCTAAACGATGGCAGCGGGGATCTCTTAGATGCGGTGATCTGTGCACTTCAGGCGGCCCATGCGAGCCGGCTGCCCCGTTATGGCTTTCCAAGCGATCTGGATCCTTTAGAAGGCTGGATTGCTTCGGTGCCACCACCGCAGGCGCTTTAGATAAGATCCGCGGATGCGACATTTCCCGGCTGTTGAGCGGCCCAGCAAAGACTTTCCTCTTCCGCCCGGGGCGCCGCGGGGTGAATGGCAGACACTGGCCGCGCTATTGCCTTACTTGTGGCAATACAGATGGCGGGTCGGCATTGCGCTCTCATGCCTGGTGCTTGCCAAGGCGGCCAATGTAGCGGTGCCGGTAGCATTAAAAGAAATTGTTGATGCGGTGAGCCGCAATCCGACCATTGCGCTGGCGGCGGTGCCCCTGGGTTTGATTGCTGCCTATGGCCTGCTGCGTGTTCTGACCAGTCTATTTACCGAATTACGGGAGGTGGTGTTTGCCCGCGTGACCCAGCAGGCGGTGCGGCGTATTGCGCTGCAGGTATTCGAGCATCTGCATGCACTGTCGCTGCGTTTTCACCTTGATCGGCAGACCGGTGGCCTCACGCGGGATATTGAGCGTGGCACACGCGGTGTCTCGAGCTTGGTGTCATTTACTTTGTACTCGATTTTGCCAACGATCATCGAGGTCGGCATGGTGTTGGCGTGGCTTATCGTGCACTACGAGGTCTGGTTTGCGGTGATTACCGTTTCTGCCTTGGTGGTGTATGTGATTTACACCATTGCGGTCACCAATTGGCGGACCAACTTTCGCCGAGAGATGAATGATCTCGACTCTCGCGCCAATACACGGGCTGTCGACTCTTTGCTGAACTACGAAACCGTCAAATACTTCAATAACGAGGCCTTCGAGGCACAGCGCTACGACCGCAGCATGGCCCGCTGGCAGGAAGCCGCCATCAAAAGCCAGACCTCGCTGTCGATTCTCAATGTCGGCCAGTCGCTCATCATCGCGATTGCCGTCACGCTGATGGTCTGGCGGGCAACGGTGGGCGTTGTCGAGGGCCGCATGAGCCTGGGGGATCTGGTGCTGGTCAATGCGTTCATGATTCAGCTCTACATCCCATTGAATTTTCTTGGCGTGCTGTATCGAGAGATCAAGCAAAGCCTCGCCGATATGGAACGGCTCTTTGGATTGCTGGCCGAACATCGTGAGGTTGACGATGCACCACAGGCCCAGCCGCTGGCGCTGCATCATGGTGAGGTGGTGTTTGATCGGGTGGTCTTCTCTTATGATCCCGCCCGTCCGATTCTGCGCGACGTCAGCCTGAGGCTGCCCGCAGGAAAGACAACCGCCGTCGTGGGCTCCTCCGGCGCGGGCAAGTCCACCCTCTCGCGGCTGTTGTATCGCTTCTACGATATCCAGTCCGGCGCGATTCGGATTGATGGCCAGGAGATTCGGGCTGTGACGCAGCAGAGTCTGCGCTCGGTGATCGGCATCGTGCCGCAAGACACCGTGCTCTTTAACGACACCCTGGACTACAACATTCGTTATGGCCGGCCGGGCGCCTCTGATCAGGAGGTCTTGGCGGTGACGGAGGCGGCCCACTTATCCGCCTTTGTGGCCAGCCTGCCGGAGGGCTTCAAAACCCGGGTGGGTGAACGGGGCTTAAAGCTCTCGGGCGGCGAGAAGCAGCGGGTCGCAATCGCCCGGGCCCTACTCAAGCAGCCGGCCATCCTGATTTTTGATGAGGCTACCTCGGCCCTGGACTCCGAGTCCGAAAAGGCTATTCAGCAAGAGCTCAGCGAGATCTCCCGCGGCCGCACCACTTTAGTGATCGCACACCGGCTATCCACAATCGTGGATGCAGACCAGATCGTGGTGCTTGAGGGGGGCGAGATTATCGAGCAGGGCCGGCATGCGGAACTCTTGGCGCATGGCGGCCGCTACGCTGAGCTCTGGGAGTTGCAGGCCAAAGAGGCCCAGAACATAAGTGTTTTCCCGCAGCTTTCTAAGTAAATTTAGTGGCACTATGAGCGGCTAATTTTTAGCTTTGAAGTCTTGTTCATTCACGCTCAGGAGTAATCGCATGAAAAAGCAGCTGGCCGCTCTGGCGGTGGGTTTAATGGCAATGGGGGCTTCGGGCCTTGCGCTCGCAGACACCTTGGCCAAGGTGAGGCAGTCGGGGGTGATCACGGTTGGTCATCGCGATGCTTCGATTCCGTTTTCTTACTATGACGACAAGCAGCGTCCGGTGGGCTACTCGATGGACCTCTGCGCCCGAGTGGTGGAGGCCGTTGAGCGTGCAGTCGGCCGTAAACTCGAAGTGAAGTATCAGCTCGTGACGTCCGCGAACCGTATTCCACTGCTGGCCAACGGCACCGTGGATATGGAGTGTGGCTCCACGACCAATAATGCGGATCGTCAAAAGCAGATTTCTTATCTGCCTACTACCTTCGTTACCGCAAACCGTATCGTTTACAAAAAGAATTCGGGCATTAAGAAGCTGGCCGATTTGAAGGGTAAGACGCTCGTTTCAACCGCCGGTACGACCAACATTCGTCAGGTGACCGAATTGAATGCGGCTCAAAATCTGGGGATTAACATCGTGTCGGCGCCGGGACATGCCGAGGCGTTTCTGATGGTGGAGACCGGAAGAGCGGCTGCATTCGCGATGGACGACATTCTCTTGGCCGGGCTGGTGGCCAACTCGAAAACCCCTGGGGATTTTGAGATTTCGACCGAGTCACTCTCCGTAGAGCCCTACGGCATCATGGTTCGCAGGGATGATCCCAAGTTCAAGGCAGTTGCTGATCAGGCGATCAAGGATGTTCTGTCGACCTCGATGATCAATCGCATCTACGAGCAGTGGTTCCTCAAGCCAATTCCGCCAAAGGGTGTTAACCTGAACATTCCGATGAGCGGAAGCCTGAAGAAGACTGTAGCCAGCCCGACAGACTCACCGGATCCCAAAGTCTATCAGTGAATGTCTGAGATGGTCTTGGGTGTATAGGAAAAGGGGGCTCTCGCCCCCTTTTGTTTTGGTGAAATCGAAAGTGTTGCGACGATGAATTACAACTGGAACTGGGGAATTTTTTTTGAGCTAGAGCCAGGCGCCTCGGGCAGCTATCTTGACTATTTGATCGGGGGGCTCGGATGGACTGTCGTCACAGCTGTCTTTGCGTGGATGCTCGCCTTGGTGCTGGGCCTGGTGGTGGGAACATTGCGAACCACCGGCCATAAAGGCATTGAGCGGATCTGCTTCGCATATACCGAGTTATTTAGAAATATTCCTCTGCTGGTTCAGATGTTTCTTTGGTATTTTGTTCTTCCCGAATTACTCCCCCAGCAGCTCGGCGATGCCATGAAGGCGATGACGCCCCCATGGGGCTCGCTCGTGCCGGCAGTGCTTTGCCTGGGGCTTTTTATGTCCGTTCGGGTTGCGGAGCAGGTGCGATCAGGAATTCAGTCGTTGCCACGGGGCCAGCAGCTGGCTGGCCTTGCCGTCGGACTCACGCGCACCCAGACTTATCGCTACGTTCTGCTGCCGATGGTTTTTCGCATCATTCTTCCTCCGCTGACTTCCGAGTTTCTGAACACCATCAAAAATACGTCTCTGGCACTCACCATTGGTTTAATGGAGCTGACGGCCCGCGCTCGGGCGATGCAGGAATTTAGTTTTCAGGTGTTTGAGGCTTTTGCGGCGGCAACAGTCATTTATCTTTTGCTGAATCTTTTGGTCGTTCTGGCCATGCGCAAGCTGGAGCAAAGAATTCGAGTTCCGGGCTTTATTGGAAGTCAGCAGCAGACCGTGGCGGGGCATTGATCGTGGGCGGCGGTTTTGATTTTGATGTGATCGAGCGCTCATGGGTTTACCTCTTTCGGGAGGGCATGAGTTTTACCGTCACGCTGACGCTCTTGGCCACGATGGGGGGAATCGTGCTCGGTACGCTACTGGCTCTGATGCGACTGTCCTCCTACCGCACGCTGAACCTGATCGCCGGCACCTATGTGAATACCATGCGGTCATTACCGCTGGTTCTGGTGATTTTTTGGTTTTTTTTCCTGGTTCCCTATATTGGCGGCTGGCTGGTAGGAAGTAATCAGCCAATGAAAGTCGGTGCTTTTGCAAGTGCGCTGATTACTTTCACGATGTTTGAGGCCGCTTTTTTCTGCGAAATCATGCGGGCTGGCATTCAGTCCATCCCAAAAGATCAGATGGCGGCCGGATATGCCTTGGGACTGAACTATCGTCAGACCATGGCAACGATCATACTGCCGCAAGCCTTTCGAAATATGCTGCCGGTCTTGCTCACACAGACCATCATCTTGTTTCAAGATACTTCGCTGGTGTATGTCATATCAAGCACCGATTTTCTGGGGGCGGCAGTCAAGGTTGCAAATCGCGATCATCGGCTTGTCGAGATGTACACGTTTGCGGCCCTCATCTATTTCATTATTTGTTTTACCGCATCCCTTTACGTTCGCCGGCTTCAGGCTCGCATTTCAATTATTCGCTAATTTAAGATTGACTTGACCATGATTGAATTTAAAAATGTCAGCAAATGGTACGGCGCGTTTCAGGTACTCGATGATTGCTCTACACGTGTTTCCAAGGGGGAGGTCGTCGTGGTCTGCGGCCCCTCGGGCTCAGGAAAATCAACGCTCATTAAGTGCGCGAATGGTCTCGAGCCTTTTCAGAAGGGGGAGTTATTTTTTAACGGCATCTCGGTGGGGGACTCAAAAACAAACCTGCCGAAATTGCGTGCACAGATTGGTATGGTCTTCCAGCATTTCGAGCTCTTTCCCCATCTCTCCGTAATTGAGAATCTCACGTTGGGTCAGATGAAGGTACTCGGCCGGTCACCGGATGAGGCGGAGAAAAAAGCCCTGCAGCTGCTTGACCGTGTAGGGCTTAGTGTTCAAGCCAAAAAATTTCCTGGCCAACTCTCGGGCGGCCAGCAGCAGCGTGTCGCCATTGCCCGGGCATTATGTATGGACCCCATGGCCATGCTGTTTGACGAGCCGACTTCGGCTCTGGATCCTGAAATGGTCAACGAAGTCTTGGACGTGATGGTGGCCCTGGCGGGCGATGGCATGACCATGATGGTGGTCACCCACGAGATGGGTTTTGCCCGCAAGGTCTCGGATAGGGTGATTTTTATGGATTCGGGAAAGATCGTCGAGGACTGCAATACCGATGAATTTTTTGGTGCGCCGCGAAGCCCGCGGGCCCAGGAGTTTCTCTCCAAGATTCTGAGCCACTGATCGGCGATAATCGCCGAATGACTTCATTTTCAATCGCGGTCATCGCCGGCGACGGGATCGGCACCGAGGTCATGCCGCAGGGGGTGCGCGTGCTGGAAGCGGCTGCGCGTCGGCTGGGCCTGAACCTTCGGCTCGACCATTTTGAATTTGCCTCCTGCGCTTACTATCAAAAGCATGGCGAGATGATGCCGGCCAACTGGAAAGAAATTGTTGGCGGCCATGATGCAATTTTTTTTGGCGCTGTGGGCTGGCCCGCTACAGTGCCCGATCATGTGTCACTCTGGGGCTCGCTGCTGAAGTTTCGCCGAGACTTTGATCAGTATGTCAATCTGAGGCCGGTGCGGCTGATGCCGGGCGTGCCGTGTCCACTGGCAGGCCGTCAGCCGGGCGATATTGATTTTTTTGTCGTGCGCGAAAATACCGAGGGTGAGTATTCATCCGTCGGCGGCATCATGTTTCCGGACACGGAGCGCGAGATTGCTGTCCAAGAGACCATCATGAGCCGCACTGGCACAGATCGGATTCTGCGTTTTGCTTTTGAGCTCGCCAAGCGGCGGCCAAAACGTCATCTGACTTCTGCAACAAAATCAAATGGCATCGCGATTACCATGCCATGGTGGGACGGCCGAGTTCTTGAGATGTCAAAGGCCTTCCCCGAGGTGCGTGTCGATAAATATCACATTGATATTCTCACGGCGAATTTCGTGCTGCATCCTGACTGGTTTGATGTAGTCGTAGCCAGCAACTTATTCGGCGATATTCTTTCTGATCTCGGACCGGCCTGCGCTGGAACAATTGGAATTGCGCCTTCTGCGAATTTGAATCCCGACCGTCGATTTCCTTCGTTATTTGAGCCGGTGCATGGGTCCGCGCCCGATATCGCTGGAAAGGGCATTGCGAATCCGATCGGCCAGATCTGGTCAGCGGCACTGATGTTGGAGTTTCTCGGCTTTCCACAGGGCCACGATCTCATTCTCAACGCGATCGAGCAGGTCCTTGCGGCCGGCCCGAAGACGCGGGATCTTGGTGGATCGGCAGGCACCGAAGAGGTCGGACGGGCGATCGCTGATGCCGTCGCTGCCAATGACCTGCCGTCGATGCGGCCCTCTCTTATTGCCTAAGTCTGTTTCGTCTCGTGAATTCTTCTGAACTGAAATCCCTACTGCAAAAAAGTTTTGATGCTGCTGTTGCGGCGGCCGATCCTCGAAAAATTGTGGCTGCCCATCTTCCGAGGCCGCCCGCGAAGGGCCGTACCTTGGTCGTGGGGGCGGGCAAGGCAGCAGCCAGCATGGCCGCTGCGGTGGAATCTGTTTGGCCCGCCGATGCGGCGCTAACGGGAATCGTAATTACGCGTTATGCACATGGCCTGCCCCTGAGGCGGGTTCGCTGTGTTGAGGCAGGCCATCCCGTGCCGGACCAGGCCGGAGAGCGGGCCGCGCAGGAGATTCTTGATGCGGTGCTGGGCCTTGGCCCGCAGGATCAGCTCATCGTTCTGGTTTCCGGCGGCGGTTCGAGCCTGTTGTCGCTGCCGGCTGAGACCATCAGCATGGCAGACCTGAAATCTCTGACCCAGGCCTTACTGAAGTCTGGGGCCCCCATCACCGAGATGAACACGGTGCGTAAGCACCTGTCTCGACTTCAGGGTGGATGGCTTGCGCTTGCCTGCAAAGCACCTGTCTCGGCCTTGGTGATCTCTGATGTGGTGGGCGATGATCCCTCCGCCATCGCATCCGGCCCCTGCACGGCGGATCCGACGACCTTTCAAGATGCAGCCGATGTGCTCAAGCGCTGGTCGGTCACACCGCCTGCCACAATTGCCGCACATCTGAGCGCCGGACTCTCGGGCGCGCTGCCGGAGACCCCGAAGCCGGGGGATCCCCGGCTGCAGCATGCGCAGACCACCGTGATTGCGACTGCACGTGAGAGTCTTCAGGCTGCATCCGCGGTTTTTTCTGGCGCTGGATTTCAAATCATCATGCTGGGCGATGCGGTCACTGGAGAGGCCCGGGATGTGGCCCAGGTCATGGCCTCCTGGGCCCGCGAGATCGCGCTATTTGCCCAGCCTCGGCCCCGAACCCCAGTTGTCTTGATCTCCGGCGGAGAGTGCACAGTCACCGTTCGTGGAAATGGCCGTGGCGGCCGATGTGTTGAGTTTCTTTTGGCATTCGCGCATGCCTGCGATGAATTGGGCATTTCAGGCCGCATCGCAGGTATTGCAGCTGATACCGATGGCATTGATGGCGTGAGCCCGCATGCCGGGGGGATTCTATTGCCGGATACGATTCGGCGGGCACGGGATCAACGGCTGAGTCTGCGCCCGCTTTTAGATAACAACGATGGCCTTGGTCTGTTTGAACCCCTTGGAGATGTGATCACCACCGGAGCGACACTGACCAATGTCAATGATTACCGGGCCATTGTCGTGATGCCATGACACCGCAGCAAATCGTCATGACACAGCCCGATGACTGGCATCTGCATCTGCGAGATGGTGAGATGCTGAGTGCGGTGCTGCCGTATACGGCCCGCCAGTTTGCACGGGCCATTGTGATGCCGAATCTGAAGCCCCCGGTCACCACCGTAAAGCAGGCGACAGAATATGCGCAACGTATTCGTGCTGCTCTTGCGCAACGAAGTGCTGATCAAAATACTGCATTTGATCCCTTGATGACCTTATATCTCACTGACCATACATCGGCAGATGAGATTAAGCGTGCGCGCGACAGTGGGATCGTGCAGGCCGTGAAGCTCTATCCGGCAGGCGCCACCACCAATTCGGACAGCGGCGTGACCGATCTAAATCACTGCACCCAGGTCCTGGAAGCAATGCAGAAAAATGCAATGGTGTTGTGCATTCATGGCGAGGTGACCCATCAGGATGTTGATGTGTTTGATCGGGAGGCCGTCTTTATTGACCAGGTATTGATCCCCCTGCGCCACCGTTTTCCTGAGCTGAGAATTGTCTTTGAGCACATTACGACCCGTCAGGCCGTCGATTATGTGCAGTCGGCATCCGGGCCAATTGCTGCGACCATCACGCCCCAGCATCTTCTGTATAACCGCAACGCGCTTTTCCAGGGCGGAATTCGGCCTCACTACTACTGCCTGCCAGTGCTCAAGCGCGAAGTCCATCGGCAGGCGCTGTTGGCTGCGGCTACCAGCGCAAGCCCGAAGTTTTTTCTTGGAACAGACAGCGCTCCCCACGAGCAGGCCAGCAAGGAGACCGCCTGTGGCTGCGCAGGATGCTTTTCTGCGCCTTACGCCTTAGAACTCTACGCCCAGGCATTCGCGTCGGCGGGTGCTTTAGATCGTCTTGAGGCTTTCGCATCGTTTTATGGGCCGGATTTTTATCGCCTGCCGCGCAATACAAAAAAAATTAAGCTCAGCCGTACAGCGCAAAAAATCTCATCACCGATTGCTGCCGCAGGCGGGTTTCTGGTGCCGCTGGGATTTGGCGAGCAGCTCGACTGGCGATTTGAGGGCCTGGCCTGAGCCGAGAGGCGTCCATGTCGGGCTCGCCTTGGTGGACCGCGTCTGAGGCCCGTCTTGTTGCGCAGCTGCAGGACTTGCCGTTTGTCGAATTTCTAGAGGCATTAAATCGGCATGCCAAAGAACACGGCCTGCGCTCCGGCGGACATCAGCCCTTGCATTTTGTGCCGCAGCGTGAACTGCCGATCGAGCAGAACTATGAGGCCTGGATTTTCCAAACCGGCAGCGTGCCGACTCGCGATCTGGCCCATGATCGTTTGAATGCCATGATGTGGATGCTTTACCCACAGACCAAGGCGGCCCTGAATCGACTCCAGGCAGATGAAATCTCGCGGCGCGGAGCGCAGGCAGCGCGTGGATCAGCCCGGGACGCTGCCACGCTCTGGGATGAGAATCTTTTAATTCTTGTTTGTTTTGATCATGCGGATCACCTGGCGGCCTTGCTGAAGGCCCATGATTGGACTGAACTTTTTCTGACCTATCGCCATCGCTGGGCGGACACATGGCATCCAAGAATTTTTGGACATGCACTCGCAGAGAAATTAATTCGCCCGTATAAATCAATCACCGCACATTGTCGGCTTCTGGACTGCGCCTCATTGGCTTTGGATGCAATTGATACCGGCCTTGCGGCGCTCGTTTCGGACCGCCTCTGTCCGGGAGATTTTTATCCGATGCCGGTGATGGGCCTGCCAGGCTGGCATCCAGAGAATTCTCAGCCGGCGTTTTATGAAGATCGCTCTGTCTTTCGGCCGCCAAGGCGCTGAGCCTGCCGGGGATAGCGAATCAATTCGAGCAGCCCATCAAAGTCGATGGGTTTACTTAGATGAAGATCGATTCCGGCCGCCAGGGAGGCGCTGACATCCTCGGAAAAAGCATGGCCAGAGACCGCGATGAGGAGGCATTGTTGGCTGGGGCCATGGACTGCGCGAATCTGTTGGGCAGCCTCCCGGCCGGAGATGCCTGGAAGATCGATATCCATCAGGATGCAGTCATACGCTACGGCACGGCTTTTCTCGATGGCCTCCTCGCCGCAGGCCGCAGCGTCAGCCTGCAGGCCATGATGCGAAAGCCAGCGCATAAGAATTTCCCGATTCATTGCAACGTCATCGACAACAAGAATTTTTCGCTGGCGGTCTAAGACGGCTGCAGATTCGTCAGCTGGCTGGGCCGTCGTGATCTCGGGTGCAGTCGCCGTCCTGGCCGAGAACTGAATGGTGAAGCAGCTGCCTTCGCCGGGCGCTGAGCGCAGCCCCAGGCGTCCACCCATCGCCTCTAAAAGACTGCGGGCCAGTGTCAGGCCCAGGCCGCTGCCACCGTAGCGTTGTGCGATCGATGTACCGGCCTGCTGGAAGCGGCCAAAAACAATTTCTTGTTGATCTTGCGTAAGGCCGATGCCGGTATCTTCAACCTCAATCAGTACATCAACTGTTTGATGTTGGATTGCATTGCCTGGCGTGATCAGACAGCTGCGCAATTCAATGCGGCCTTGGGCGGTGAATTTGATCGCGTTTGAGATGAGATTTTTAAGAATTTGACTTAAGCGTAGGGGATCGATGTGAATATAGAGGCCATCTGGAATTTCCTGCCGCAGGTCTAGCTGTAGCCCCTTTTGTTCGGCAGTCCCGCGAAAAAGCCTGATGTTTTGTTCAATCAATCGCGTCAGTTGACTCGGCGCTGAATCAAATCGTAGTCGGCCCTCTTCAATTGCAGAAAAATCAATTAAATCGGAGAGCAGGGCATTTAACTCCCTGCCGCACTGGGTGAGTGACTCGAGATCGGACCGGTCTTGGGCAGTTGGACTGCGCTGCTTCATCAGTTCCACCAGGCCAACCATACCATTTAACGGTGTTCGAATTTCGTGGCTCATATCGGCAATAAACCGTGATTTATTCTGATCGGCGGTTCGCTGGGCCTCAAGAGAGCGAATCATCTGATTGGTCATCTGGGTCAGCATTTGAAATTCGCGTGGTGGATTGTGGCCTGGCGTTAGGCTGCCGCCTTCGCGAGAAACTTTTTCAATCTCGCTGGCCATCTGCTCCATGGGTCCGAGGGTTCTATTGAGCAATAACGCCAGTGCGGCCAGAAACATTAGCCCGGTGAGGGCCAGGGCGACCCAGATGCCGGTTACGACCGGTGCGATCTCTGCATTGACTTCCTCATCGGGCAGACTGATGAGGGTGATCCATCCCAGCTGATGGTGGCTACCGTATCCGGGGTTACGAACATAGCCCACCAAATAATGACGGCCATCGGGCCACCGCTCCCGAAGCCATCCTTGTTTGCCAGCACGGGCCTGCTGCACGCTTTGCAGGTGGGAATATTCTCCAGCGTTGGCCGCGGGGGCCATGAGTCGGGTGGTTCCATCGTCACCGAGAACAATAATTTCTGCATGAAGATGCTTGGGAATCGACTGCAGAGAGCGTTTGTGCTGGGCCAAAAGCCAGTCCCAACTCAGGTGGGCGCCCAGCACGCCCAGGGTTCTGCCCGAGGCATCTCGAACGGGGGTCGCAAGATCAATAAATCGCCAGGGACTGCCCGAAGGATTCTGGCCAAGAAGGTCTGCAAGCAGCACGGCCTCGTGCAGATCGACCGTTGTTGGACGCGCCAAGCCCTGTTGAAACCAGTCACGATCGGCCACGTTTTTTCCGGCCAGCATGCCCTGATTCGCAGCCCGGACCGTTCCCGTCTGGTCTGCGAATCCAATCCAGGTGTATTCAGGAACATGCTGCTGAATCGTATTGATCCAGAGTTCGAGCAGATCGTGCCGTTCGTGCAGGCGAAGGGCGGGCAGCAAGGCGGCCCGCGATCGCAGGTCATCGAGTCGCTGGCCGATGGTTGTATCAATGATTTCAGCGATTGCCTGGGCCTGCGCCGAGAGTTTCTGTCCTTCGCTCTCCGAGATCGTGCTGCGTGCGGAATGCATCATGGCCCAGCCCAGCGCAATCAGCGCCGCGATCAATGGCAGCAGAATCAGTAGCAACAGCGTAGTGCGCAGCGGCCGGCCGGGGCCCCGCGTTCCCCAGATCCATCGCGCAATGTGGGGGCCTTTACTGTTCATCTCACTTATTTCTATGTGCTATAGCTAAAATAGCACTCGACCACATTCAAAGCAATTGGCTATGATCGGCATGGGAAGTAAGTCGGGCGGCCGCTGCCGTGCATAGCACGGGAGAGGAAGGTCCGGACTCCATAGGGAAGGGTGACGGCTAACGGCCGTACGCAGCAAGCGATCGCGAGGTCGCCCAAGGCGAGGAATAGGGCCACAGAGACGAGTAAGCGCGGGAAACTGCGCGGATGTGAAACGCGGCAACCTCCACCCGGAGCAACACCAAATAGGCGCATGCCCGGCTTTGCCGGAGAGGATGTCCCGTCCGATGTGCGCGGGTAGGTGGCTTGAGCCTGCTGGTAACGGCAGGCCTAGAGGGATGGTCGCTATAAGGCACTGCGTTGCAGTGTCTCGTAACAGAATCCGGCCTATAGACTTACTTCACTTTTTTACAGGAGGTGTGATGCAAATTTTGCATACGATGTTGCGTGTTGGCGAGCTGCAGCGATCGATTCATTTTTATACCCATGTCTTGGGAATGAATCTGTTGCGTACGACCGATCGACAAGATCAGCAGTACTCACTGGCGTTTGTCGGCTTTGGCCGTGGCAATCAAGATGGCCATGCAGAGATTGAACTGACCTATAACTATGGTGTGTCCGACTATGAAATGGGCAGCGCCTACGGCCATATTGCGATTGCTGTTCCGGATGCGGCAGCGGCATGCGCGCGTATTCAGGCCGCGGGCGGCCAGGTCACGCGGCCGGCAGGCCCAGTGAAGGGCGGATCCACCGTGATTGCATTCGTCCAAGATCCTGACGGTTACAAAATTGAGTTGATTGAGCGGGCGGGCCGTGCTGCCTGATGCCGCTACAATCCACGCATGAAAGTCTTTAACCTGAAGTGCGAGCATGGCCACCCGTTTGAGGGCTGGTTCAAAAGCCATCTCGCCTTTGAGGATCAGCGCTCCCGGGGCCTCTTGACCTGCCCGTTTTGCGACAGCCGAAGCGTTGAGAAAACACTCTCGGCACCGCGACTCAATCTCTCCGGGGCCCAGGCTGAGGCTGCGGCCGGGGTGGCGCAGGCACCAGAGCCTACCGCCACCGCTGAGTTCCCGGCGCCGGTATCGGCTGCGATTGATCCGAAGTCATCGCCCACACTCGCGCAGGCCTTGAAAGTTGTGCGGCAGCTGCTGGAGCACAGCGAAGATGTGGGCGATCGTTTCGCCCAGGAGGCCCGATCCATGCATCGCCAGGAGGCGCCGCTGCGGCCGATTCACGGCAGCACCAGTCTTGAGACGGCGCGGGAGCTGGCCGATGAGGGGCTGCCGATCGTGCCGATCCCCTTTGCCGGACTACTCAAAAACTCCCTGCATTGACTCGGCTTGACCCCTCCGGGGCCGGTTTTTCCGCCCCACGCCAAGCGAATTCCCGAGTTGTCCTGATAAATCACTTTATGAGTGATTTTTATCCTATTGATTTATTTGAATTTTTGTTTAAAAATCATTCTTGAAATAAGGCCTAAGTTGTTGTTTTAGAAAGAAAAAATCCCCATTCGACTTGACCGGTAACACTGATTTCCATAAAGTGGGAAATCGTGCAAAAAAGTGGTTTTTTGTGGGGGTTTTCTTTTGGCGCTATCACTCGCCTTTTCCGGGGTCTCGGCCCTCAGCCTAGACGTCAAAGGCCGGATGACCATTCCGACGCGCTACCGGGATGAGCTGCTCGCGCGCTCTCAGGGTGCGCTCGCGCTGGTGGAGAGTGACGACGGCTGCCTGCTGCTGATGGCCCAGTCGCTCTGGGCAGAAAAGGTGGCGCTGTTCTCTTCCGATGATCGCGATGCCGAGCGGCGGCGGTTCTGGATGGGATTAAGCGATACCCCCGAGATGGATGCCCAGGGCCGGGTGCTCATTAATCCTGTGCTGCGTGAGGGCGCTCATATTCAACGCGATGTGATTCTGCTTGGCGTGGGAGAGTTGTTCGAAATCTGGGATGCATCTGCCTTGGAGCTGCATAAGCAGGCTGTCCGCCAGCGTAAGCGCGGCGGGAGTGCGATGTGACCGCAGCTGTTGCGCGCGGCGACTCTCAACAACCGTCTCCTGATGTGCAGGCCTTTGACCATCGTCCCGTCTTGTTGCAAGAGGCGGTCGAGTCTCTGCATGTGATTCCACAAGGAAGTTATGTCGATGCCACCTACGGCCGCGGTGGCCACAGTGCACTGATTCTTCAGCAGCTCGGCCCGTCTGGCCGATTAATCGCTTTCGATCGTGATCCCACTGCAGTGGCAGCAGGCAGAAAGATTCACGATCAGCGCTTTCAAATCATTCACGCACCCTTTAGCGAATTGCCGCAGCGGCTTGCGGAGCAGGGCATTGATCAGGTGGATGGCGTGCTGGCCGATCTCGGCGTCTCATCTCCGCAGCTCGATGATCCCCAGCGGGGTTTTAGCTTTCGATTACAGGGCCCGCTCGATATGCGGATGGATCCAACCCGTGGTGAGCCCGTATCGGCTTGGATTGCAAAGGCTTCGGTGGATGAACTTCAGAAAGTGATTAAAGACTATGGCGAAGAACGGTTTGCTGTTCAGATTGCAAACGCGATTGCGACTCGCTGCGCGTCAGCCGCTCGGGGAGAGGCTGAACCCCTGCAGAGGACCGAGGATCTGGCAGAACTTGTCGTCCAAACGCTTCGGCGGTGTCGTGCACGTCGTGAGCCAGGCCAGCATCCGGCGACACGAACATTTCAGGCTTTACGGATTCACATCAATCGCGAAATGGAAGAGCTCACGGCCCTGCTTGAGGCAGCCGTCCGCCTGCTACGTGAGTCTGGGCGCCTTGCGATCATCAGCTTTCACTCGCTGGAAGACCGGCTCGTTAAGCAATTCTTTCGCGATGCCGCGCGCACGGCACCGCCTGCCCCAGACCGCGGCATAAGCCGCAGCCAGCGGGCACTGCTTTCTGGGTTGCAGGATCGGCTGGGACGGCCTGCCAATGATTCCCGGCTTCGGGTGATTGCACGGATTCGTCCACGCGAGGAGGAGATTGCCGCTAACCCACAAGCCCGGTCAGCAATGCTTCGCGTGGCGGAGCGCTGTGGCACAGCGCTGGAGCCTGCAAGATGACACGACGTCAGTGGTTTTTGGTGGGGCTGATTACGGCATCGTCGCTATCTCTGGTCAATGCCCGGTATCACGAGCGTCGGCTTTTCACGCAGATGGATCGGACGGAGCGTGCCGGATTAAAACTGGACTCGGATATCGAGGTCCTTCAGGTGGAGCTCACGGCCTTGCGCAATCCAGGCCGTATCGATGCAGCCGCCCGGCGTGATCTAAAAATGATTCCGCTGCGGCCGACCGAGCCCATGTATTACCGGCCGAACAGTGGCGCGGGAGGCATGCGTTGAATAGCCATAGCAGCGCATTGCCCGGCCGTGTTCAATCCCGTGCGGCAGGCCGCTCGGCGGTGCCGGTGCTGACCTGGCGGGCAACGCAAGGCCGATCGCGTTTCGTATTGTTTTTATTGATGGCTGGTTTTTGCATTGTCATCGTCCGTGCCTTTACGTTGCAGCTGGTCAATGCCGATCAGTGGCAGACCCGTGCCGAAAAACGCTTTGAGCGGCCGAGAGAGATCCCGGCCAACCGCGGCCGCGTGCTGGATCGGCATGGCGAGGTGATTGCCTCCAGTGTTCAGGAGGAGCAGCTCGGCATTGTGCCCACGCGATTCGTAGGCAATCTTGCGCTGACAGGCGATAAGAAAGTTGATGCGCAGCGGGCCGCAAAAAAGAAAATCGAAGACCAGAAGCTTGATGAGCTTGCTGCGATTTTGGAGATGAAGCCGTCTGAGGTCCGCACAAAGATTTATGGCGCAAAAAAATTCTTTTGGCTTGCCCGCGGATTAAATCTTGAACAGGCGGATCGAATTCGCGGGCTTCGCCTCGAGGGTGTTGAGCTTGAAAATGACTTTCGTCGCTACTACCCCTATGGAGAGGCGTTCGCGCACATCGTGGGATTTACCAACGCCCATGAGCAGGGGGCGGAGGGCCTAGAGGCTACACATGATCAGGCGCTGCGTGGCACATCCGGCCAGCTGCGTGTTGTCATTGACCGACGCGGATCGGCAGTAGAGGGCAGAACGATTGCGGACGCGCTTCACGGAAAAGACCTGCAGCTCTCATTGGATGCCAGCATTCAAAGCATGGTGTACTCAACGCTGAAGTCGGCGGTCGCAGAGCATCGCGCAAAAGCTGCAGCAGCAGTAGTGATTGATGCGCAGACGGGTGAGGTCTTGGCCCTTGTGAATGAGCCCTCGTTTGATCCCAATAACCGGACAAAGCTCAACCCCGATCGTGTCCGCAATCGGGCAGTCACCGATACATTTGAGCCGGGCTCAACGATGAAATCATTCTCGATTGCGGCGGCATTAGAGCTGGGCCGCGTGGGTCCGAAAACCGAGATACAGACAGCCCCGGGCAAGATCACAATCGGCAATCGCACCATCGGCGATTCGCATCCTCATGGCATGCTGACCGTTGAGGAGGTCCTTGCGAAATCCAGTAACGTCGGCACGGTTCGAATTACGCAGCGGCTACAGGCCAAGGAGCTCTACGACCTCTATGTTGCCGCGGGCTTTGGCCGGGTGCCGGATGTTGGCCTAAATGGTGCGACTGCGGGACGGCTGCGTCAGCCTGAAAAATGGGTCCCGATTGATCAGGCCGCGATTTCCTACGGACATGGTGTGTCGGTGTCGCTGCTGCAGCTCGCGCGGGCCTACACTGTATTTGCCCGCGATGGAGATCTGGTGCCGATCTCCTTTGTTCCGCAGCCCGGACCCGTCGCCGGTGTGCCGGTGATTTCACCAGAGACCGCCCGTGCTGTTCGCAAGATGCTCGAGATGGCGACCACCCAAGGCACCGCACCCAAGGCCCAGATCGCAGGCTTTCGCGTGGCCGGAAAAACTGGCACAGCCCATAAGCCTGAGCGTGGGGGCTACGCGAAAAATAAATATGTTGCCTCGTTTGTGGGATTCGCACCCGCTGATCAGCCACGATTTGTGATTGCGGTGATGGTCGATGAGCCCAGCGCAGGCAAGCATTATGGTGGTGAGGTCGCTGCACCAATTTTTTCGCAGATTGCCAATGATGCCCTGCGCCGGTTGCAGATGTCACCGAATCCAGCGCTGCGAATCCTTCCTGCAGTTGCCCTCATCGGTGAGGGAACCGAATGATGCCAGCGGTATTTCCGTCTCACCCGATGGCTCTGCGTGATGCGCACTCGGATCAGGCCGCCCAATGGCTGCGGCAGCGGCTTGGGCGGCGGGCCAATCTCTGCGCGGACAGCCGAAGGATTGCGCCCGGTGATGGATTTTTGGCCAGAGGCGGCAAGCGGTTTTCTGCAGAGGCGCACATTGCGGCCGCAATCGCGGCCGGAGCAGCCGCGATATTGATCGATACAGCAGATGCCGCAGAACCAGAAGACCGGCCAGGCCAGGTCCCGATGCTCGGTGTGCCGCAGCTGGGCCACCGGATGGGTATGGTGGCCTCAGCGTTTTACGGCCGGCCGAGTATGACCATGCAGGTCATTGCTGTGACGGGCACCAATGGCAAGTCAACCGTGACCGCAGCATTGGGCTATGCCCTCGCGGAGTGCGGCATTGCCTGTGCGGTGATCGGCACGCTTGGTGTCGGCGTGTTTCCCGCACACTGCGGCCCGTCATTTGAACCGAACTGGGAGCCACAGCTGACTACTGGACTGACCACGCCGGATGCGGTGGACTTGCAGCGGCTGCTGGCAGATCTTCGCTCGCGACAGATCATGGTCGTTGCGCTAGAGGCCTCCTCATTTGGCCTGCAGCAGGGAAGGCTCCAAGGCTGTGCAATCAAAGCGGCTGCATTTACTAATCTGAGCCATGACCATCTTGATGTACACGGCACGATGGAGCGTTATGCACAGGCCAAGGCCTTGCTGTTTGCATCCCCTTCGCTGGGCACCATGATCGTGAACACAGATGACGCCTATGGACACCTGATGTGGGACGCCACCGAACATCATATTGAGCGGATTGCGATCGGAGCACATTGGCCTGAGAACGCCCAGGGCGCAATACGCAGTTCGGATCTGCAGCCGAGTGATGCAGGCTGGCAATTCACGGTGAAAGCAATGGGTGAGGCCGCTGATCTTTCGGGGCCGGTAACGCTGCCGGTTTTTGGCCGCCATAACGTTGACAACGCACTGATCGTCGCAGGATGCATGGTGGCGATGGGCATTGATGCTGAGCGCATTCGCGCCTGCCTGGCCCGTTTCCATCTTCCTTGTGGCCGTCTTCAGATGATCAAGCGCAGTAATCGGCCCTGGGTCTGCATTGATTACGCCCACTCGCCAGATGCATTGGCCCGTGTGCTGGAGGCCCTGCGGCCCGTGGCCCAGGCACGCCTGGGCCAGCTGATTTGTGTTTTTGGCTGTGGTGGCAATCGTGATGCTGAAAAGCGGCCCGCGATGGGCGCGATTTCGGCACAGCTTGCGGATCGGGTGATGCTGACGTCTGACAATCCACGCGATGAGACGGCGCAGAGCATCATGGCAGCGATTCGCTCAGGGGTGCCTGCCACGCTCGAGGACAAGATTCAGATGCAGCCGGACCGTGGGGCCGCCATCGCCTCGGCCATCGCAACGGCTGGGGCCCACGATGTTGTGCTCATCGCGGGAAAGGGCCATGAGCGTTATCAGATCATCGGTGAATCCACGCTGCCGTTTAGTGATGAGGCCCATGCCCAGCAGGCTTTAGAGGCGTGGGTGGGGCCGACGTCTGCGTTGCGAGCAGGAGAGATACATGCCGCAACTTAAAGAATTCATCACCCATGTGACAGGCGCTCAGCTGCTCATGCCTGATGGACTGGAAAATGATCAGGCCAGTGTTTTACAAAAAGAATTCGATGGCATCAGCACGGATACGCGGACGCTGTCGCCCGGCGCAATCTTTATTGGCTTAAGCGGCCCACGATTTGACGGTGCCGCTTTTCTTCAGGCCGCGCAGGACCGTGGGGCATGTGCAGCAGTGTTATCGGCGACAGCCGCCCATCAATCGGGAGTCCGCCTGCCCCTGATTCTGGTGCCGGATGCGCTCAGCGCCTTACAGCAGTGGGCCCGTCATTGGCGCAGCATGTGGGCCGGCTGCGCGATTGCGGTGACGGGCAGCAATGGGAAGACCACGGTCAAGCAGATGGTTCAGTCCATCGCAGAGACTGATCTCGGGCCGCCTCAGGTCTGGGCAACTCCGGGCAATTTGAATAATCACATCGGGGTACCGCACTCGGTGTTGGGCCTGAGGCCTGTCCACCAGCTGGCAGTGTTTGAGCTTGGCATGAATCATCCCAATGAGATCGCAGCACTTGCAGAGATCGCGCAGCCCCGTGTTGCGCTTGTGAATAATGCCCAGCGCGAGCATCAAGAGTTTATGAAGTCGGTGCAGGCAGTTGCAATCGAAAATGGCGCGGTCTTTGGGGCCCTGCCACCCGAGGGCATTGCTATTTATCCGCGGGATCCTTTGCATGAAGTCATTTGGCAAAAGCAGAGTCAGCATCTGAAGCATCCCGCGATTCGTTTTGGAATGCGTGAGATGGCTGCGGCAACGCCGGCGGTAGCACATGAGGTCCTGGGCCAGTGGATCACCACCGAATCTGGTGGGCCACTTCTTCAAATTGAATTCCCAGATCAGCAGTCCATCATCGTGCAGCCCCGCGGCCTGGGCCTGCACTTTGCGCTCAATATGATTGCCGCGGCCGCCTGTGCTTTTGCTGCGGGCCTGAGCCTGAAGGCCATCGAGAAGGCCTTAAATGCATTTGAGCCAGTAGCCGGCCGTGGCCGTGCGATCGCAATCGCTGCAGGCGGTACCTTGGTAGACGACACGTATAACGCAAATCCCGATTCGGTCCGAGCAGCGATTGATGCCTTGGCCCGCATGGGCGTTCCGCGTGCCCTGGTGCTGGGCGACATGGGCGAGGTTGGTGATCAAGGGCCGCAGTTTCATCGCGAGGTGCTTGACTACGCCGCCCAGCATCAGCTGGATGCCATCTGGCTGCATGGCGAGGCCATGGCATTGGCCCATCGTCAGACCGGAGTCGGCCAGTTTTTCGATGAGATCTCTGCGCTGATCGCGTCAGTGTCGCACTGGATCAGCGTGCAGCAGCAGGCACAGCATCGGCCATCGCTGTGGATTAAGGGTTCGCGCTTTATGCGCATGGAGCGGGTCGTGCAGGCGATTGCGCGGCAGCAGGAGGGCCAGGCCGCATGCTGCTAATTCTCGCGGATTGGCTCGAACAGTACATCCGGGCGTTTAACGTCCTGAACTACATCACGCTGCGGGCCGTGCTAGCAGCCCTGACGGCGCTGGGCATTGGTCTTGTGCTGGGGCCTTTTGTGATTCGTCGGCTGACCGAGATGAAGGTGGGCCAGGCGGTGCGTGACGATGGCCCTCAGACCCATCTCTCAAAGAGCGGTACGCCCACGATGGGCGGCGCTTTGATTTTGTTGGCCATCGGTGTGACCACGCTGCTGTGGGCGGATCTCAGTAATCGTTTTGTTTGGGCTGCACTGATCGTAACGCTTGGTTTTGGCGCGATTGGATGGGTTGATGACTATCGTAAGGTCGTTCGCCAAGACCCGATAGGTTTGCCGGCACGTTGGAAGTATTGGTGGCAGTCCGTCATTGGGATTATCGCTGCTGTGTACTTGGCGTTTTCCGTCCCTGCCCAGAGCAACGCCCAGGCCTGGGAGTTATTCGTGCAGTGGATCAGCAATGGATTTTCAATTGACTTGCCCCGGCGGGCTGACTTGATTGTTCCTTTTTTCAAGGAGGTTGCCTATCCGATGGGCGTTTTCGGCTTTATGGTCTTGAGCTATTTTGTGATTGTCGGCTCAAGCAATGCGGTCAATCTCACTGACGGATTAGATGGCCTGGCCATCATGCCGACGGTCTTGGTTGCGGGCGCACTGGGCGTATTTGCATATGCCTCCGGCAATGCGGTTTTCGCAAAGTATTTATTAATTCCCTATATCTCAGGCGCGGGCGAGCTCACCGTGTTCTGCGCAGCCTTGGTGGGCGCAGGCCTGGCCTTCCTTTGGTTTAACGCCTATCCCGCTCAGGTCTTTATGGGAGATGTCGGGGCGCTGGCACTCGGCGGTGCGCTTGGCACTGTGGCGGTTGTGGTTCGACAGGAAATCGTGTTGTTCATCATGGGCGGGGTATTTGTGATGAACACCCTGTCGGTGATGTTGCAGGTGGGCTATTTCAAATACACGAAGCGGCGTTTTGGTGAGGGCCGACGCATTCTTCGAATGGCGCCTTTGCATCATCACTTTGAAGTTGGTGGCTGGAAAGAAACTCAGGTCGTGGTTCGCTTTTGGATCATCACCATGATTCTCGTGCTGGCTGGGCTATCAACGCTCAAGCTGCGTTAACTTAATTGATCTAAAGGATTTATGGGAATTTCAAAGACCGTCAGCGCAGCATCTCCTCTCGAACGCGTTCCCGCCATTCCGATGGCCTTTGATTGGCCGTCCTGCCATGTCATGGTGCTGGGCTGTGGCGAGTCGGGCCTGGCCTGTATTCGTTGGCTGCTGCGTCAAAACGCACGGATCTCGGTCTTGGAGTCGCGGGCCGCACCGCCCGGCCTGGAGCGTCTGCAAGCCCTCGACGGTCAGCAGCAGATCGCGCTGCATCTCGGCCTGGCCTCGCCATTTGATCCGAGCTGGTGTGAAGGTGTCGATCTGATCATCCCCAGCCCGGGCTTATCGCCCCATCCTGAGCATGCAGGCCCGGCCCATGCGCTGCTTGCAGCAGCACGCGCGCGCGGCATCAGAGTCGCAGGTGAGCTCGATTTATTCGAGTGGGCCATCCATCATGCTGCCCATGCCAGCAGCCAGCGGGATGCAGCCCCCGATCTCGCGCTGCCGCTTGAGCTGCCGAAAATTCTTGCGATTACGGGCACGAACGGAAAAACCACGACAACGCAGATGGCAGCCGCCCTGCTGCGACGGGCTGGCTTTGATGCTCAGGAGGCCGGCAACATCAGCCCGTCGCTTCTCGATGCAGTCATAGCCCGTGAGGATGCAAGCCGATTTCCTGAGGTCTGGGTCTTGGAGCTGTCGAGCTTTCAGCTGGCGTATGCCCAGCATTTCCATCCGACGGCGGCAGTCTGTCTGAATATTTCTGAGGACCATCTTGATTGGCATCGGGACTTCGAAGATTACGTTGCTGCAAAGGGAAGGGTCTACGGCATCGGAATCGATCCGGCCCGCTCGGATGTACTCTGCATCGGCTACCGACAGGATGCGCAGGTCATGGCACTGATGGCGCCGCATGTCCACACCTGCACGTTCGGCACTGAGCCGCCCAATCGCCCAGGCGATTTTGGTCTGCAGGAAGAGGGCATCTCGTGGATGACGATGGCCGATATCCATGACGAGGCGCGGCGTCATCGTCTGATGCCCGCCGATGCCTTGCGTGTACATGGCCGGCACAATGCAATGAATGCATTGGCTGCCCTGGCACTTTGCCGCGCGGTCACCCCCGCCTTAGCCCCGCTGCTGCACGCGCTTCGGGAGTTTCGTGGCGGTGCACATCGCATGCAGTGGATTGCGCATCTGCAGGGCCTTGAATTTATCGATGACAGCAAAGGGACCAATGTTGGCGCAACCGCTGCCGCATTAAACGGGCTGACGCTGCCGGTAATTCTGATCGCAGGTGGTGATGGAAAAGGCCAGGATTTTTCGCCGCTGCTTGATGCAATGCGTGGCTCGACGAAGGCGGTTGTCACGATCGGCAGAGATGGCCCTGCGATTGGACAGATTGCACAGCAGGCGGGCCTCGCGACCGTCGCTGCTCAGGATATGGGCCAGGCAGTGCAACAGGCCGTGGCCCTGGCCCAACAACTCGGGCTTGGGCATGCGGCGGTGCTGCTATCGCCGGCCTGCGCCAGTTTCGATATGTATGCCAACTATGTGGAGCGGGCAAATCATTTTTGTGAAGCGGTTCAGGAGATGGCCGCTGCGCAGGGAGTCTCATGCTAAGTCAGCAGCCGATGGCCTCCACGTCGTGGATCGGAGCAGATCGAATTCTGGTCTCCGTCTTCGTCGGCCTGCTGCTGGTCGGACTGGTCATGGTGTATTCAGCCAACCTGCCGCTGCCCAGCAATAACGCAGAGTCAGTATTTTGGCGGAGTATGCGGGGCCATCCGATTCATCTGCTGATCGGACTGGCGGCGCTGTTGATCATGACGCGTGTTCCCAGCACGATGCTTCAGGCCCTCTCAACACCGTTGTTTTTTCTCGGCATTGCGCTGCTGCTTGTAGTGGCAGCGATGAAGATTGTGCTGGGCCCAGCGATTCTGAAAGATGGTGCGGTTCGGGCAATTCCGCTGGGCATTTTTACCCTTCAGCCCGCCGAGCTGATGAAGTTTTTCTCGCTCTTATTTGCGGCCGCTTATGTTGTCCGTCGACAGGATCGCATGCATACCTTTGTGCGGGGCCTGCTGCCGATTGGTTTTTTAATGTCCTTGGTCATGCTGCTCTTGCTGTATCAGCCCGACCTGGGATCGACCATGGTGATCACGCTGATTACCGCGGCAATCCTATTTCTTGGCGGCATGAGCCTGAGAATTTTTGTGCCCCTGCTGCTGGCCTTGGGGGCCGTCTTTGTGGTGATGGTCTGGCTGACGCCCTGGCGCCTGATGCGGCTGATTTCTTATCTTTCGCCCTGCGATCTTGATCAGGTCCAGAGCACTGGTTTTCAACTCTGCGGCGCATTGATTGCCTTTGGGCGCGGCGGATTTTTTGGTTCAGGCCTTGGCACAGGCATTGCGAAAATGGGCCATCTGCCGCTGCCGCATACCGACTTTATCTTCGCCATGATGGGCGAGGAAATCGGCTTTGTGGGTGTCACGCTGGTGATACTGGCGTTCGCGTTTATTGTCCGCCGGGCCATCGAAATCGGCCGCACTGCCATGTCACAAGAGCGGCTGTTTGCCGGCCTGGTTGCCCAGGGCATTGGTGTCTGGCTCGGACTGCAGACGCTGATTCATGTCGGCGTCAATACCGGATTGCTGCCCACCAAAGGCCTGACGCTGCCGTTTATCAGTCATGGTGGAAGCTCCATGCTTGCCGTCTGCATCGCAATGGGCACGCTGCTGCGTATCGATGCAGAGAATCGGCAGCATGTTCGAGGGGCAAAAGCATGACGGTGCCGCGCGTTCTCATCGCGGCCGGCGGCACTGGCGGCCATGTCTTTCCTGCGCTTGCCGTTGCGCGGCTCATGATGCAGCGGGGCTGGCATGCCGAGTGGGTTGGGTCCGACCGCGGACTTGAGGCTCGGATCATCCCTGGGGCGGGCATTGGCTTACACATTCTGCGCTTTAGCGGACTGCGCGGCAGGGGGGCCATTGCCTGGCTGAGTCTGCCGCTGCGGCTTTTTCGCGCGGTCCACGATGCCTTTGCAATTTTTTCTCGGGCGCGGCCCGAGGTGGTAGTCGCCTTTGGCGGCTATGTGACATTTCCGATCGGTATGGTCGCCTCGATGCGGCGCATCCCGCTGTGCGTGCATGAGCAAAACGCGGTCATGGGCACGGCCAATCGCTGGCTTGCCCGTCTCGCCTCTCGCGTGATGGTGAGCTTTCCAGGTACCCGTTATGCGCCGGCCCGCGCCCTTCTGGTGGGCAATCCCGTGCGCGAAGAGATTCATCAGCTCGCTGATCCTGAATCGCGTTATCGAGAACGCCATGGCCCGCTTCAGCTCTTGGTGATCGGCGGCAGCCTCGGCGCATCGGCCTTTAATCGCCAGCTGCCAGCGTATTTTGCGCAGGTGATCGCTGCCGGCCAGCCGCTTTTGATTCGTCATCAGACCGGGCCGGCCGATCGCGACATGGTGATGGCTGAGTACCGAAGGCTGGGCATTGCGGCCCAGTGCAGCGCATTTATTGAGAATATGCAGGCGGCCTACGGTGAGTCAGATCTGGTGATTTGCCGCGCCGGTGCATCAACGGTGACGGAGGTCGCGGCTGCAGGTGTTGCTGCCCTGTTCGTGCCCCTGCCCCACGCCATTGATGATCATCAGTCGGCCAATGCCCGCGCACTCGTGGAGCAGCAGGCTGCATGGATGATGCCCCAGGACCAACTGGCATCCGCTGAGATGGTGTTTTGGCTTGCGGCCTGCACTCGGCAGACGCTACTTGAACGGGCGGTGCGGGCCCGGTCATTGAGCCTGAAGGATGCGGCCCATCAGGCCCTGCAGATTGTGACATCCGTTGCGCCATCGTCACTCATGGAGCGCAGCCGATGAGACACAAGATTGAGACGATTCATTTTGTCGGCATTGGTGGTTCGGGTATGTCCGGCATTGCGGAAGTCCTGCTCACACTGGGCTATCGGGTGCAGGGATCTGATGTCGCCCGCAATGCTGCAACGGAGCGGCTCAGCGGCCTTGGGGCCACAATTTTTTATGATCATGCTGCCGAGCACCTTGGCCATGCCAATGCCGTGGTGATTTCAAGCGCGGTCCGGCCGGAGAATCCAGAGGTCCGTGCCGCACGACTGCGCCGCATTCCTGTTGTGCCACGCGCCTTGATGCTCGGCGAGCTGATGCGGCTTAAGCAAGGCATTGCGATTGCCGGCACCCATGGCAAGACCACCACCACGAGTCTTGTCGCTAGTGTATTGGCCCAGGCGGGACTCGATCCAACCTTTGTGATTGGCGGACGTTTAAACAGCGCAGGCGCAAACGCGCGGCTTGGACTTGGTGACTACATCGTTGCCGAGGCAGATGAGTCGGACGGCTCTTTTTTAAATCTGCTGCCCATGATTGCGGTCATCACCAATATCGATGAAGACCACATGGAGACCTATGACCATGACATTGCCAAATTAAAGCAGGCCTTCATTGCATTCACGCAGCGCCTGCCGTTTTATGGCACGGCGGTGGTCTGTGTTGATGACCCGTTTGTGCGGGACATCATTCCAATGATTTCTAAAACAGTTGTGACCTATGGCTTCGCAGAAGATGCACAGGTGCGCGCGACAGAAGTTCAGGCCGAGGGGCCGGCCATGCGGTTTGTGGTCCATCGTGAGGCGGAGCCTGCCTGCCCGATCACCTTAAATCTTCCGGGCCGGCACAACGTACAAAATGCCTTGGCGGCCATTGCGGTTGCGACTGAACTCGGCCTCGAAGATACAGCCATTGTTGCTGCGCTCAGAGATTTTCGTGGTGTGGGCAGACGTTTTCAGGTGGATGCATCACTGCCGGGGACAGGCGGTGGCCACTTCGCATTGATTGATGACTACGGACATCATCCTGCAGAGCTTGCTGCAACGCTTGCCGCTGCCCGGGGTGCTTATCCGGGCCGGCGAATTTTGCTCGCGTTTCAGCCGCATCGATACAGCCGCACCCGTGATTTATTTGAAGATTTTGTGCGTGTGTTGGGCGAGGCGGATCAGCTCTTGCTGGCCCCAGTATATGCAGCAGGCGAGCCAGCGATTGCCGCGGCAGACGGCAAGGCCCTTGCGCGGGCGATTCGGGTTGCTGGCCGCGTCGAGCCGATTTATGTGGAATCGATTCAAGAGATGTCGGACCGCATCCGCACGCATGCGCGCGATGGTGATGTTGTGCTGTGTATGGGCGCAGGCTCCATCGGTGCAGTCGCCGCCACACTCAGAACCCAGGAGGCCAGATGAACCTTGGGGGTCACGCAAAGCCTGCCTTCCAACGTGTTGCGGTGCTCTTGGGTGGCGAGTCAGCCGAGCGCGAGATTTCTCTGCGATCCGGCACCGGCGTATTGGCTGCATTACAGCGTTGCGGTGTGAATGCCTTTGGTTTTGATCCCGCCGAGCGGCCTTTGCAGGCCTTAGGGGATGCGTCAGCCGATTGCGCATTTGTTGCCTTGCATGGCCGATTTGGTGAAGACGGCACCGTACAAGGCATGCTTGAATTATTGAAAATTCCTTACACAGGAAGCGGTGTGATGGCCAGCAGTGTGGCCATGGATAAGGCCATTACAAAACAGATTTGGCAGCAGGCGCAGCTGCCAACACCAGATTTTGAATTGCTCTCCGAAGGCTTTGATGCCGATCGGGTGGTGAAGCGGCTCGGACTGCCGATGGCAATCAAGCCCGTGATGGAAGGCTCATCGCTTGGCTTTACGCGCGTGGATCGGCAGTCGGATCTTGCGGCGGCCTATCGAGCGGCCCGTCGATACGATAAGTCGGTGATGGCAGAGCAGTTTGTCTCGGGCCGTGAATTTACCTGTGCGGTCTTACAGGATGCATCGGGCCGGCCCCAGGCCCTGCCGGTGATCGAGATCCAGGCTCCCGAGGGCCGTTACGACTATCAGAATAAATATTTTGGAGATGCGACACGCTATCTCTGCCCGGCACCGATTGATGCAGCGCTGACGCAGCAGATCCAGTCTTTATCGGTGGACGCCTTCGAGATAATTCAGTGTGTAGGCTGGGCGCGGGCGGATCTCATGTGGGATGGCAAAAATGATCCCATGCTTTTGGAGATCAATACATCGCCAGGCATGACGGATCACTCGTTGGTGCCAATGGCCGCTCAGGCCGCAGGCATTTCCTATGACGAATTGGTAATGCGGATTCTAGCCCAGGCCAGTCTGAAGATTGGGGCCGTCCAATGAGGCCGTCACCGATGCGGGATTTCTGGAATTCGCCTTCAAGGTTAAATCGCCTCTCGGGCCTGCTGGTTGCAATCTCAGGCCTGGCGCTGGCTGGACTTTTCTTTTTCTGGATGGCGAATCGTCCTACCTTTGTCGTGAAGCGGGTGATTGTGGAATCTGTTGCGGGTGATTTAAAACATGTATCGGCCCCACAGATTCATGCCGCAGTCGCAGAGGCCTTAAACGGCACTGTGTTATCGGCAGATTTGGTTCAGGTCCATCGATCACTGCAGGCGATTCCGTGGATTCGCAGTGTGACGATTCGACGCATTTGGCCCAATCGTCTGCTGGTGCGGCTTGAGGAGCAACGCGCTGTCGCCGTCTGGCCCAATGGCCGGCTGGTGAATGATGCCGGCGAGTCTTTTGCAGCTCTGGCCGCGGATCATGAAGAAAACTGCCGGCTCATTCCTTTGGCAGGTCCTGCGGGCAGTGAGCGTCTGGTGCTTGATCGGGCCCGCTTATTGGCCCAGTGGATTGCGCCGATGCAGCGGCATTTGCAGCGGCTGACGCTTTCCGAGCAATACGCCTGGACGGCAGAGCTCACCGGAGGCCTGGTGCTGGAGCTTGGCCGCGATGCGCTTGCCACGCCCGTCGAGGAGCGCGTTCGTATGTTTGTCAAAACCCAGCCCTGGCTGGCACAGCGGCTGGGACTGCCCGGTGAACCACCGCGGCTGGCGCGGGCAGACCTTCGTTATGCCATCGGCTACGCCTTCGTGCCGCTGCCAGCTGGCGCCGAGATTCCATCTCTTGGCGCGGACCCAACACCGCTTTGTATTGGAGTGCACACATGAATTTGCGCCCGAAGAATTTTGTGAGGACACCAAATGACGCGTGAAGCCAAAAACTTAATCGTCGGACTGGATATTGGAACTTCCAAGATCGTCACGATTGTTGCGGAAATTCTTGAGGATGGCCGGCTTGAAGTCATCGGGCTGGGCCAGGCCGATTGCGAGGGCCTTAAAAAAGGCGTGGTCGTCAATATTGATGCAACGGTTCAGTCGATTCAGAAATCGCTCGAAGATGCGGAGCTGATGGCCGATTGCAAGATCGCCGCCGTCTGGACTGGCATTGCAGGCAGCCATATTCGGAGCTTTAACTCGACTGGCATGGTGGCCATCAAAGAAAAAGAAGTTTCGCAGACCGATGTCGATCGTGTGATTGAGACGGCCACTGCGGTCAGCGTGCCCTCCGATCAGCAGGTGCTGCATGTGCTGCCGCAGGAATTCATGATCGATGGCCAAGACGATGTCCGTCAGCCCCTCGGAATGAGCGGCGTGCGGCTAGAGGTTCGCGTTCATATCGTCACCGGGTCGGTGAGTGCGGCCCAAAACATTATCAAGTGTGTGCGCCGATGCGGACTGGAGGTCAATGAGCTGATTCTGCAGCCGCTGGCCTCGAGCCATTCGGTCTTAACGAAGGATGAAAAAGAGCTGGGTGTGGCGCTCGTGGATATTGGTGGCGGCACCACGGATATCGCGATTTTCTCGGGTGGTGCCATTCGGCATACGGCAGTGATTCCGATTGCAGGTGATCAAATCACCAATGACATTGCGATGGCCTTGCGGACCCCGACCCATGAGGCGGAGGCCATCAAGATTCGTCAAGGAATTGCCAAACAGGCATTGGCCGATCCGCAGGCCTGGTTTGAGGTGCCCGGCCTTGGAGATCGGCAGCCCCGGCAGCTGTCGCGTCAGGCACTTGCCGCGGTGATTGAGCCGCGTATCGAGGAGCTGTTTTCTTTAGTCCAGCATGTGATTCGTGAATCCGGCTACGAAGAGCTGCTCTCTTCAGGTGTCGTCATCACGGGGGGCAGCGCCATGCTGCCCGGCATGGTGGAGCTTGGTGAGGATGTTTTTCTAAAACAAGTACGCATCGGAGTGCCCGCCTATCGCGGCAATCTTTCTGATGTGGTGAGCAATCCGCGTTTTTCCACCGCCATGGGGCTGCTGGAAGAGGCGCGATTGCAATGGATCCGGGGCCGCAAGGAGGTCGTCAGTAGTGGTTCGTTTAAAGACACTCTTGCGCGGATGAAGCAGTGGTTTGTGGGGAACTTTTAACTTCTGATCAGGAGGCAGTAATGAATTTTGAAATGTTCGAGACGGAAACTCAGGGCACCATCATCAAGGTGGTGGGCGTGGGCGGTGCGGGCGGCAATGCAGTCAATCACATGGTCTCCCGCAGTGTGCAGGGTGTGGAATTTATCTGCATCAATACCGATGCCCAGGCGTTGGCCAAATCAAAAGCCGGCAATACATTGCAGATCGGCGGCACAGGACTGGGCGCGGGCGCCCGTCCGGATGCCGGCAAGGCCGCCGCTGAGGCGGACCGCGAGCGCATTGCCGATGCATTACGCGGCGCCCATATGGTCTTTATTACCGCCGGAATGGGTGGCGGCACGGGCACTGGCGCAGCACCGGTGGTCGCTGAAATTGCCAAAGAAATGGGGGCATTGACGGTTGCCGTGGTGACCAAGCCCTTTAGCTTTGAAGGTGTGCGCCGTGAGGCCGCCGCCGAGCGGGGCCTGGGCGAGCTGGAGGGCCGCGTCGACTCGTTGATCATTGTGTTGAACGAAAAACTCGAAGAGGTGCTGGGAGAAGATGTCACCCAGATCGAAGCCTTTGCCGCTGCCGATGATGTGCTCAATAACGCGGTCGCTGGCATCGCGGAGATCATCAATGTCGAGGGGTTGGTGAACGTTGACTTTGAAGATGTCAAGACGGTGATGAGTGAGCAGGGCAAGGCCATGATGGGCACGGCCTGCGCTGCGGGCGACGATCGGGCCCGTATTGCTGCCGAGAATGCGGTCCAGTCGCCGCTGCTTGAGGGCGTTGATTTATCGGGTGCCCGCGGCATCCTGGTCAACATCACCGCCAGCAGTGCTCTGAAGCTCAAAGAGACCCGTGTGGCAATGGAAACCATTCGCACCTTTGCCGCTGAGGACGCCACGATTATTCTGGGCACCGTCTATGACGACAGCCTCGATGACCAGCTGCGTGTGACCGTGGTGGCCACCGGCCTTGGCCGCAAGCGGACCCCGACACTGGTCCACAACAGCGCCCAGGCCGTGATGCAGAAAACCGGTACCGATAACATCGGATTTGCCATGCAAAACCCGATGGCCCCGGGCTTCGTGCCGGGACAGTCCCCGGCATCCGGCACTGGCCAATCGGCTGCGCCGCCCGCGGCGCCCTCGGTGGATTACAGTAAATACGATCAGCCAACCGTCTGGCGCGATCCCCGCAGTCAGGCGGCTGCGCGTGTCGATGCAATGCAGGAAAGCGGCATGGATCGGCTCGATATCCCTGCCTTTTTGCGCAAGCAGGCAGACTGATCAGCGTTTTTTAGGTTTCCCCACTGCAGAGAAAGGCCCGATGCCCCCGGGCCTTTCTTTTTTTGGCATAGTCTTGCGTTTCTAGAAAAGGAGACTCCTATGCCAATCCAAGTCGGCCAAGCACTTCCCAACGCGACCCTCTATGAATTCTTTGATGAAGAGACAGGTGGCTGCAGCATCGGTCCCAATGCATTGCAGGTCTCTGACCTGATCAAGGGTAAGAAAATTGTTATTTTTGGCCTGCCGGGCGCTTATACCCCGACTTGTTCCGCCAAGCATGTCCCGGGCTTTGTCGCGCACCATGACAAGCTGAAATCTAAAGGCGTTGATGAAGTCTGGTGCGTCAGCGTCAACGATGCTTTTGTGATGGGCTCTTGGGGCCGTGAGCTCGGCGCCAAAGGCAAAGTCAGAATGATGGGTGATGGCAACGCTGAGTTTTCCAAGGCGGTCGATCTGACCCTGGATCTCACAGCGCGGGGCCTGGGCCTACGCTCGAATCGTTACGCCATGATTGTTGAGAACGGCATCGTCAAACATGTCGCGGTCGAAGCGCCGGGTGCTTTTGATGTCAGTAGCGCAGAGGCGGTACTGGCCAAGCTCTGATCGTTCGGCGGATGCTACGTCAACGCACACTTGCTGAGACGGTCACCGCGAGGGGCATTGGCCTGCATAGCGGCGTGCCTGTCGCGCTGACGCTTCGGCCTGCACCGGCAGACCATGGCATTGTCTTTCGGCGTATCGATGTGGATCCGCCGCGAGAGATCCGATCGCGGGCGGGCGCCGTGGGCGACACCCGGATGGCTTCAACACTCTCAGATGGCGAGCTGAAGGTGGCCACCGTCGAGCACCTGATGTCAGCGTTCTCAGGGATGGGCATTGATAATGCAGTTGTCGAAGTCGATGCCGCCGAGATTCCCATCATGGATGGCAGCGCTGCGACCTTCGTCTACCTGCTGCGGTCTGCAGGGGTCGAGGAGCAGTCTGCCCCCAAACGATTTATCGAGGTCCTACAGACTGTTGAGGTCCGCGAGGGAGAGAAGTGGGCCCGACTCGATCCATTTTTTGGATTTCGTCTTGAGTTCACGATTGATTTTAGTCATCCGGCGGTAGATGCCACTGGCCAGCAGGTGCGGATTGATTTCGCAGACGCTTCCTTCGTGGATGACATTGCCCGGGCCAGGACATTTGGATTTATGGGGGATGTGGATGCGCTCCGATCCAAGGGCCTTGCACTGGGAGGAAGCCTCAGCAATGCCATCGTGATGGATGAAGTCCGCATCATGAATCCAGAGGGCCTCAGGCGGCCCAACGAATTTGCGATGCATAAGGCCCTCGATGCCATTGGCGATCTCTATCTTTTAGGCAACCCACTGATGGCCAGCTACTGCGCTTTCAAATCGGGCCATGCGCTTAACAATCTGCTGCTGCGGCAGTTGATGCAGACACCGGGCAGCTGGCGTGAGACGACCTTCGAAGATCTTCAGCATGCCCCAATTGCTTGGGCGCGTCAGTGGAGCTGGGCCTAACGGGGCCGCGCGATTCGTGCCAGTGCGCGGCGCAGTGCCTCATTACTGAGATTGTCAGACAGCTCACGAAACTGCTGGCGTGCGGCCTCAGGAATTTTTTCTCTTGCAAGCACAGTTGCCGTCGGAGGCTGCAAGGATTGCGTCCGCTGCGCGATCACCTTGAGATGCTGAATGCCCCAGCCTTCTTGCCGAAGCGCGGTAGGCCAGTCGGCAAGCGCGAGTTTTAGTTTGGCTGCTGCCGCTGCATGCCGGGCGATGACGGTGACCTGGCTGCCCCGAATGCCTCTGGGCGGATCATCTCGACGGACCTGCACCACCAGGCTTGCCAGTGATGCTGGAATGGCCCGCCGAACGCTGGCCATTAGATCTTCACTGTCGCGCCATGCCCGATCAATTCCCGCCCAATCAGCGGAGGTGCGTAGGGCTTCGCCAAGCCCTCTGAAGGCAGTCTTACTCATACCCGCATGCTAAGATCGAAAGTCCATGATTGACAATTTTCTCAAAAAAATTTTTGGAAGTCGCAACGAGCGACTCGTTAAAAGCTACGGCCAGCGGGCCGCCGCGATCAACGCGCTAGAGCCCGCCATGACCGCCTTATCGGATGAGGCCCTGCGGGAAAAGACCGCTGAATTCCGCCGCCGGTTAGCCGATGGTGAAACGCTTGAGCAGCTGCTGGTGGAGGCCTTTGCGGTCTGCCGCGAGGCTGGCCGTCGTGCGCTTGGCATGCGGCACTTTGATGTTCAGCTCATCGGTGGAATGGTTCTGCACGACGGCAAGATTGCCGAAATGCGGACCGGTGAGGGCAAGACATTGGTTGCGACTTTGGCGGCCTACCTGAATGCGCTGGCCGGCAAGGGCGTGCATGTCGTGACGGTCAATGACTATCTGGCCGAGCGGGATGCCAACTGGATGGGAAAGCTCTACCGATTCCTGGGCCTGACGGTTGGCGTGAACCTGACATCGCTGGAGCATGCTGAGAAGCAGGCCGCCTATGCGGCCGATATTACGTATGGCACCAATAACGAATTCGGATTTGATTATCTGCGCGACAACATGGTGGTCGATCGCGCCAATCGAGTCCAGCGCAGTCTGAGTTTTGCCATTGTCGATGAGGTCGATTCGATCCTGATCGACGAGGCCCGCACGCCGCTGATTATCTCTGGCCATGCCGATGATCAGACAGATTTGTATCGCGTGCTCAATGTCGTGCCCGGGCAGCTCAAGCCCCAGGCCACCGAGGAAGGCCCCGGCGATTATTGGGTCGATGAAAAATCTCGGCAGGTCTATTTGTCTGAGGCTGGGTTTGAAAAATCAGAGCAGTTGTTGGCCTCGATGGGCCTGCTTGCTGAGGGCGCAAGCCTCTATGATCCCGCGAGCATCTCGCTGCTGCATCACCTGACCTCAGCCCTTCGGGCCCACACATTGTTTTTTAAAGACCAGCACTATGTGGTTCAGTCCGGCAAGATCATCATTGTCGATGAGTTCACTGGCCGGCTGATGCCCGGCCGGCGCTGGTCGGAGGGGCTGCATCAGGCGGTCGAGGCAAAAGAAGGCGTTGAGATTGAAGCCGAGAATCAGACGCTGGCCTCGATTACCTTTCAGAATTATTTCCGCATGTACGACAAGCTCTCGGGCATGACCGGCACTGCAGACACTGAGGCCTTTGAATTTCAGTCAATTTATAACTTAGAGACCGTGGTGATTCCGACCCATCGTCCGATGATCCGTCTGGACCTTCAGGATCAGGTCTTTAAGTCGGCAGAGGAAAAGTACGACGCCATTCTTGCCGATATTCAGGCCCGGCATGCCAACGGCCAGCCAGTACTTGTGGGTACGACATCAATTGAAAACTCTGAGCTGCTCTCCGCAATGCTTGCCAAGGCCCAGTTATCGCATCAGGTCTTAAATGCGAAGCAGCACGAGCGTGAGGCCGAGATTGTTGCCCAGGCCGGCCGTCCCGGCATGATCACGATTGCGACCAATATGGCAGGCCGCGGAACCGATATCGTGCTCGGTGGCAATGTCGAGAAGCAGATTGATGCCTTGCGCGCGGATCCAGGCCCATCTGAGTCCGATAAGGCCCGGCAGGAGATCGTGTTGCGTGAGCAGTGGCAGGGGCTGCATGACCAGGTGATACAGGCGGGCGGTCTGCACATCGTCGGCACAGAGCGGCATGAGTCGCGCCGTATCGATAATCAGCTGCGGGGCCGCTCTGGCCGCCAGGGGGATCCGGGTTCATCGCGGTTTTATCTCTCGATGGATGATCCGCTGCTGAGGATTTTTGCCGGCGACCGAATGAAGGCGATCATGAATCGTCTGGGGGTACCCCACGGGGAGCCCATTGAGGCGGGTATGGTCTCGCGGTCCATCGAGTCAGCCCAACGCAAAGTCGAGAATCGAAACTTCGATATGCGCAAGCAGCTTCTGGAGTACGATGATGTCGCCAATGAGCAGCGCAAAATCATCTATCGCCAGCGTAATGAGATTTTAGAGGGCGAGGACTTGGCGGAACTGGTGGGCAGCCTGCGTCAGGGCATGATGTCAGAGATCGTGCGTGCCCATGTGCCCGAAGAAAGTGTCGAAGAGCAGTGGGATCTCGCAGGGCTGCAGCAGACGCTACAGGCGGAGTGGCGACTGCAGATTGATCTGCAGTCATGGGTGGCCGGCAACGACCAGATCACCGATGAAGAGATTCTGCAGAAGGTCATTCAGACTGCCGATGAGGCCTATGCTGAAAAAGTTGCGCCCGTCGGCCGCGAGGCTTTTAATCAATTTGAACGCTCGATTCTGCTGCAGGCAATTGATACCACCTGGCGTGAGCACTTGGCAGCGCTCGATCATCTGCGGCAGGGGATTCATCTGCGGGGTTATGCCCAGAAAAATCCGAAGCAGGAATACAAGCGCGAGGCATTTATTTTGTTTGAACAGACGCTTGATCGGATTCGGACCGAAGTAACGCGGGTTCTGATGAATGTTGAGATCCAGAGCGCAGAGCAGGCTGCGCAGTCAGTGCCCGAGGCGCCGCGGCTTGCCGATGTGCAGTATCAGCATGCGGACTTCGATGCCCAGTCCGCGATGGCGCTACAAGATCCCGAATCCCTGGCACTTGCGGCCCAGTCACCCGGTAGCGGTGCTGCGCAGACGGCAGAAGTGGACGCTGAAATCCCCGCGGGCAGTCCGGTCCGCCGGGCAGAGCCCAAGGTTGGCCGAAACGACCCCTGCCCCTGCGGCTCAGGCAAGAAGTTTAAGCAGTGCCACGGGAAACTCGGCTAGCCCAAGCACCCAATCGTTATCGGCCGATCAGTCAACCCGGGCGCCGCTTGCTTTGACAACAGGCTCGTAGCGCTGCCGCTCTTGCGCCATAAAACGGCCGAATGTTTCTGCTGAGGTTGGTGTTGGCTCAGCCAGCAGTGCGGCAAAGCGTTGGCGCAGTTCCGGCGAATTCAATGCAGAAGTAAAAATCTGATTAAGCCGATTCACGGTATCGGTCGGAGTTCCCGCTGGGGCGATGATGCCCCACCATGTGTCGATTGCAAAGCCCGGTAGGCTTTCCGCCATTGGGGGAACATCGGGCAGCACGGGGCTGCGTTGCGCGCTTGTGACTGCAAGTGCCCGAAGTCGGCCTGACTTGATGTTTGCGGCAGCGGTCGCGAGATTGTCAATATTGAAATCCACCTGCCCTGACAGCAGCCCTAACTGAGCAGGCGCGCCGCCGTTATAGGGGATATGCACCGCGAAGATGCCGGCTGATTGTTTCAGCATCTCTCCGGCCAAGTGGCCGGCGCTGCCATTACCCCCAGAGCCGTAATTAAGCTTGCCCGGATTGGCCTTTGCGTAGCGAATAAAATCGCTAATTGATTTAATGCCCAGGCGGTCTGCGGCCTCGGTGTTCATAACGACAACGTTGGGCACTCGAACCATCTGAGTGATCGGCGCGAAGTCTTTGCTCGCATCGAAAGGCATTTTGTTAAAGAGCCAAGGATTAATGGCGTGGGTCGCAGTGGCAGCGATGCCCAGTGTTCGTCCATCGGGCGTTGCTTTGGCAACCATACTCACGCCGAGATTTCCTCCTGCACCTGGCCGGTTCTCAATAATGATTGGTCCGAGTCCTTCGCGGGCACGCTCCGCCAAGGCCCGAACGGTGAGGTCAATCGGCCCGCCCGCCGCATAGGGAACGATGATGCGCGTTGGCTGTTGGGCCGCTAGGGGTGCACTGAGTGCGAGAAAAAAAGTAATAAGCAAAACGATTCGGCCTGACATAGAAGAACCTTTCGATGTGTTGGACGTTTGACCGTCTTGCGGCCCGTCGATGGCCTTAGAATAACGGCATCGCGCTGAAACTCCTAGAGCCCTGACTCAGTTCCCATGCCGGTCAACCTTCCGCTTCCCAATCCCGCAGACCTTCATCCGGTAGCCGGTGTGCGGCTGGGCGTGGCCAGTGCTGGAATTCGTAAAGGGGGCCGACGCGATGTGCTGGTCATTGCCCTTGCCGAAGGGTCTGCGGTGGCTGGCGTGTTTACTCGAAATGCATTTTGTGCAGCGCCCGTCCAGGTCTGCCAGTCCCATCTGGCTGCAGGCCCTGAGGGCGGCATGCGCGCCTGGGTCGTCAATACGGGATGCGCGAATGCGGGCACGGGCGAGCAGGGCCTGATGAATGCGAGAACGACAGTTGAATTTCTTGCCGCTGAATTAAAGCTCAGGCCGATGCAGATCTTGCCGTTTTCCACCGGCGTCATTCTGGAACATCTGCCAATGGGCCGCCTGCTGCCCGGCATTAAAGCCGCATGCGCAGGCCTTGGCCAGGCCAATTGGCTAGAGGCTGCGCAGGCGATTATGACCACTGATACACAGCCGAAGGCGTTTTCCTCGCGCCAGATGATCAATGGACAATCCGTCACGATTACCGGCATCTCAAAGGGTGCCGGCATGATTCGGCCCAATATGGCAACCATGCTGGGATATGTTGCGACAGATGCTGCCATCGAGCGTCAGCTTTTACAGCGGCTGGTGCAGCAGGCTGCCGATGAATCATTTAACGCGATCACGATTGACGGAGACACCTCAACGAATGATTCATTTGTTGTCGCGGCCACCGGGGCTGGCGGCCTGCGGCTGGACTCCGAGCAAGATGCGGGCTGGAGCGAGTTTCGCCGGGCCTTTATCGATGTCTGTCGGGCACTTGCCCAGGCGATCGTGCGGGATGGCGAGGGAGCAACGAAGTTCATCACGATCCAGGTGCAGCAGGCCGCATCGCGCGAGGAGGCCCGTCAGGTCGGCTATGCAATTGCCCACTCCCCCCTTGTCAAGACAGCGTTTTTTGCAAGCGATCCCAATCTTGGCCGAATTCTGGCTGCAATCGGCTACAGTGGTGTACCGGGCCTTGATGTGAATCGGCTCCAGGTATTTCTCAATGATGTCTTGGTCGCCGAGCACGGCGGCCGGGCTGCCGCGTACACCGAGTCGGACGGCCAGCGGGTGATGCAGCAGTCTGAGATCACTGTGTCGGTGAAACTTAATCGCGGACATCACGAGGCATCGGTCTACACCTGCGATCTTTCGCATGACTATGTTTCGATTAATGCAGATTACCGATCTTAGGCCTACCTGTGACCACACCCACCCACGATTTGATCGACAAGCTGAATCAACTCTTGCCGCGAATTCCGGCCAGGCCCGATTTTGCGTCCGTCAAAGCGATGCGCTGGAATCGTCGGCCAACCCTGCTGGGCCATGTGTCGTATCTTGAGCCGGTGACTCAATTTGCAGAGATCCATTTTTCTGATTTGCAGCATATCGATCGTCAGCGTCAGCTGGTCGAACAAAATACACGGCAGTTCTTGTCCCGAAGGCCCGCAAATAATGTGCTGATGACCGGCGCCCGCGGCACAGGAAAGTCCTCATTGGTGCGGGCCTGTCTGACTGAGTTTCATGGCCAGGGCCTGCGCGTCATTGAGGTTGAAAAACAAGATTTAATGGATCTGCCGCGGCTGGTCGAGGCGGTTGCCGATGCGCCCTACCGATTCATTATTTTTTGTGATGACCTCTCGTTTGAATCGGGTGATGCAGGCTATAAGTCGTTGAAGTCGGTGCTCGACGGATCGGTCTCCGCCCAGTCTGACAATCTGCTGATCTATGCGACCTCGAATCGCCGGCATCTGATGCCAGAGCACATGAGTGAAAATCTTGAAACCCGTTACGAGGCCACGGGCGAAATCCATCCCGGCGAGACGGTCGAGGAAAAAATCTCCTTATCGGAGCGCTTTGGCCTCTGGGTTTCGTTTTACAGTTTTAGTCAGCAGGACTATCTTGACATCGTGGCCCACTGGCTCAGGCATTACGGCTGCGCGGCCGCGCTCATTCAAGAGGCCCGCCAGCCTGCCCTGCAATGGGCGCTGGAGCGTGGCTCGCGATCCGGCCGAGTCGCATTGCATTTCGCCCGCGATTGGGCGGGCCGACATTAATCTGCTGCAATTCATTTCGTTTGGCTCGGACACTACCCCGCAGTAGTGCTGCGTCCGTTCAAGCGCCCTTACAGGTTGTTGTGGCGATGTTGCGCAGACCCGAAGGCGCGGTGCTACTGTCGACGCGCCCACCAGGCAAGGCCTATGAGGGCTGGTGGGAGTTTCCTGGCGGAAAAATTGAGGCCCACGAGACACCCGAGCAGGCGCTGATCCGTGAATGTCAGGAAGAAATTGGCATTCAGGTGTTAAGGCTCGCATTTGCATGGACAATTGGCCACGCATACCCGCATGCCGAAGTGTCCTTGCATTTTTACTGGGTAACGGAGTGGAGCGGGATGCCACGGCCGATTGAGGGCCAGCAGCTGCTGTGGGTGGCGGCCGATGAGGCCTGGCCCTATCCCATTCTGCCAGCGACCAATCCGCTACTGCCGAGAATCAGAAATTACAAAGCGTGAGCTCAAACGGAATTTCTTGCTCGATGCCTTTTAGGTGCATGGTGGACTCAAGCTGCCGGAATCTTACGGACACCACGTATTTGTTGGCGCTAATTTCGGCGACGACTTCGGGCTGTTTGGGCACTGCGACGCGAATAATTTGAATCTGTCGGCCATCCATCGAGAGCTCAAAATAGCCGCGTGTCGCCAGGTACGATTCGGGCCGTGTGCCTTCACGCAACAGTTTTAAGACTATTTCGACACCCTCGTAGACTGGCAGCAGCGAATTGACCCAGTCATTGAGCATGGATTGTCGGACCTCGAGCGGCCGATGCAGCCAGACGTGGAGCGAGGGGATATCAAATTCACAGATACCACCCGGAATACCGAATCGGCCTTTAAGGAGCTGTAGCCATTCATGTTCTGGAATGTGCTGGCCCAGGCGGGTGTTGGATGCAGACAGGGCATTAAAAATGGTTTGAATTCGATTCAGCAAATCATCGAGGGCCTCTTGCGAGACCCCCGGTTTTCCCGCGAATTGATTGAGGCGGGCCCGCTGTCGATCAAGTTCTTGCAGCAATTCGGATTTGATGTCGCCCCGCCCTCCGACGAGATCAAAAAGCTCAAAGACTGACCAGAGCGCAGCCTGGTGGCCGAATGCGCTGGGGTACCGATTGAATTCCTGGCACCGCCTAAACAGGCTCTCGATTCGGAGCAGGGAGCGGATCCGCTCGTTGCAGGGAAATTCGAAGGTCATCCAGCCCGGAGGGGCCGCCACGGCGGGCAGAGTGGGATCGCTCATCCTCGAATTATGAATGAATTAATTGCTCATGCAGGGCGTCGACCTGCTGGGCGAGCTGCTCAATTCCACCTTCGTTATTGAGCAGATGGGTCGCTTTTTCTCGACGCTCCTCGCGGCTTGCCTGCGTTGCCATAATGGCCAATACATCCTCGCGCGTCAGCCCACTGCGCTGCATAACCCGTTGGATCTGCGTTTCTTGAGCGCAGTCCACCACAATGACCCCTTCGACTGGGTCTTCTGTCGGGCCGGGCTGCGTGGGGCTGCGATGGGTCTCGATCCATAACGGAACCATATAAATGGCATAGGGATCGGGGGCCAAGGCCAGGGCGGCCTGCGCCGCGCGTCGGATCATGGGGTGAAGGATTGCCTCGAGCTGCCGACGTGCCGATGGGTCGGCAAAGACCAGGGCCCGCACCCGGTCGCGGTCCAGCCCGCCATCTTGCGCAAACCATTGCGGACCCAAGGCAGACCGTATGGCGGCAAGGGCCGCGCCCCCCGGTGCGGTCAGCTGTCGAGACAAGGCATCGGCATCAACGACCGTGATGCCTTTGGCGGCGAAGTGATCCGCCGCAAGACTCTTGCCCGAGCCGATGCCGCCTGTGAGCACGATGACGCGTTTAGCCAAGATAAATCCAGGTGATGATGCCGCCGAGTGCCAATGCTGGACCAAAGGCAATCTGTTGCTTTAAAAAAGCGACTGACTCTGGAGGGGGCGCAAGGTCTTGTCGGTGCACGAAGCGCCATCTGAGAGAACGCAGCCCTGCCATTGCAAGGCCGCAGAGACTGGCGATCAGCCAGACCATGGCAATTGATTGCCAGCCCAGCCATGCACCAAGGCCAGCACTCATCGCAAAATCGCCGCGGCCCATGGCCTGATCATGCTTAAGTCTGTGAAAAATTTTTACGAGAAGCCACAGCAGCCCATAGCCTGCGATGCAGCCCGCAATTGCATCGGCCAATGAGACGGCCTGTGGCGGCAGGCCCAGCCCGTGGGCAGTCAGGCCTGTTGCCACCAAGAGCCCCGTGAGTGGATCAGGCAGCAGACGACACTGGGCATCAATTTTTATCAGCAGCACCAGTAGTGCAGACAGCAGTCCGGTCCATAGGGCCGCCAGCGCGGCGGTGGCGGGCCGCTGATCGTCAGGTGCTGGGCTTACCGCCGAGAACAGTACGAATGCCACTGTGGCTGCAAGCAGCCACCATGCAATAGAAATCCGATGCAGCCTGTGCAGCGTCTGGCCATCAATCCATTGGGCGATGCTGCGATTACCGATCCGCGACAGTGGCGCAAGCGCCATCAGGGCAACGGCCATGCAAAGCAGCGTGGCCGCAGTGGGCCCAAGATTGTCAGCGATTGCATGAGACGGCATCACCTTTTATGGGCTGGGTGCGACGCGCGGACGGCTTAGCCGAATGCGACGAATCAATCGGCCCTGAGTCTGCAAAATCTCCATTGGCACCTCTGCAATTTTTACAGAGACATGTGCATCGGGAAGATCTTCGAGTGTTTCAAGCAGTAATCCATTTAGGGTCCGGGCGCCATCGATTGGCAGCTGCAGGCCGAGCCGACGATTTAATTCCCGGATCGGCGCGGTTCCGTCAACAATAATGCTGCCGTCTTCTTCCCAGTGCAGACCTGAGGACTGATCGCCCGGAGCCTGGGTTGTAAATTCTCCGACGAGCTCTTCAATGATGTCTTCCAGCGTAACGAGGCCATCAATCTCACCGTATTCGTCAACCACCAGGCCAATGCGTTGCTTGTTTTCCTGGAAATATTGCAGCTGAGTAAATAGCGGGGTACCACTGGGCACAAAATAGGGCTCGGTCAAGGCCTCTCGAAGAGACGCATGGTCAAACTCATTGCGGGAGAGCAGGGCCATCGCCTTACGGACATGCAAAATGCCAACAATGTTGTGCAGGTCTCCCTCAAAGACGGGCAGCTTGTTATGAAAACAGGTGGTGAGTTGATCGATTAAGGCGGCAGGCTCTGACTCGAGGTCGAGGGCTTCAATCCGGCCACGGGGAACCATGACATCGTTGACCGTGAGGTCCTCAATATCAAAGAGATTCAGCATGATGCTGCGATGCTTGGCGGGAATCAGTCGGGTCGACTCAAGAATCGCAGTTCGTAATTCCTGGGGCGACATCGCCTGCTGCTGTGGTGACTCAGTCAGTTTTCGAAGTCCCATCACACGAATCAGGCCCGAGACCATGCCGTTGACAATCACAACCAGCGGATAGCCGTATCGCACCAGGGGCGCAAGGACCAGACTCGTTGCCATCGCGATGGGCTCAGGTCGACTTGCGCCTAATATTTTTGGTGTGATCTCCGCGAAGATGATGATGGCGAGCGCAACTAATCCGGTGGCAGTCGCCAGCACACTGTCGTTATTGCCAAAAGATTGAATGGCCAGGGCCGTCACCAGCGCGGTGAGCGCGGCATTGACCAGGTTATTGCCCAGCAGAATGGTGGCCAGCAGCCGATCCGTCTGGTTGAGCAGGGCAAGTACGCGCCTTGCACCGCCCTTGCCCTGCTGTGCCAGATGGCGCAGCCGATAGCGGTTGACGGCCATCATGCTCGTTTCAGAAATTGAAAAGAAGCCCGAGATCATGAGTAAGACCAGGATCGCGGTCAGGTGAGTCCAGAAGGGCAGTTCGTTCAAAACAACCGATGGCGGTTGGCTTTTTAGGCCTGGGCCGGTGGTGGGTACGGCGTAAGACTATCGGAGAACCAAGGCCGTGTGTTTGGTCGGGGTGAGAGGATTCGAACCTCCGACTCCTGCGTCCCGAACGCAGTACTCTACCAGGCTGAGCTACACCCCGAAACGAAGGCCGAAGTCTAGCAGGGAACCGATTTTTGGCTGAAATTCCTGGTCTTAAGCGCGACGCTGTGCGAGCTGATCCAGCAGCTGGAGTAAGCTGGTTTTGTATTCCGAGGCGGCAAGTCTCGACAGTGCTGCGCGGGCCAGGCTGCATTCCTTTTGGGCCGAATCCAGCGTGGCCGCCAGGGCGCCGGTGCGCTGAATCGCCCGCACGACCTGTTCAAAATCTGCCTGATCAGGGTGCTCGATTGCAGCCCGGACCATCTGTTTTTCCTGCTCGGTGCCCCTTGCCATTACGGTAATCAGTGGCAGGGTGGGCTTGCCCTCGCGGAGGTCATCGCCCACACATTTACCAATTTCCTGCTCATTGCCGTCGTAATCCAGGGCATCGTCGATGAGTTGAAACGCGGTTCCAAGGTGCCGACCAAAGGCCGCACAGTCTTCGACTAAGGCCGGATCTGCGTTGGCAAGAACGGCCGGCACTTTTGCGGCCGCCTCAAACAGTTTGGCGGTCTTATAACGAATCACCGTCAGATAGCGGTCCTCGGTGACATCGGGATCATGGCAATTCATGAGCTGCAGGACCTCGCCTTCGGAGATCACATTGGTGCTCTCGGCCATGACGGCCATGACCTCAGAGGACCCGACTTCGACCATCATCTGAAAGGCGCGGGAGTATAAAAAGTCGCCCACCAGCACGCTGGCGGCATTTCCAAACAGCACATTTGCGGTGGCCTGGCCGCGACGCAGTGCGGACTCGTCGACCACGTCATCGTGGAGCAGGGTCGCGGTGTGAATAAACTCGACAACGGCGGCCATCATCTGGGCGCGCTCCGGGTTAAGCAGTGCTTTGCTGGAGCCAGATGCTTGTAAGTGAGCGCTCATTGCCCCGGAAATCATCAGCAGCAAAGAGGGCCGGACCCGTTTGCCGCCGCTTTGGATGATGTACTCAGCGACCTGGCCGATCAAGGGCACTTCGGAGGACAGCCGATGGCGAATGAGCCTGTCGACGGCCGCCATCTCGGCGCTGACGATGGACTGCGGACCGGCCTGGGGGGCCGCAGTGGCGGCAGAAATGGGGCTAATGACGGCGTTCACGGCGGCATTATGACACCCTGAATTTGCCCGTTTTTGTCGGCAAAACAGGGCCAAGCGGCTGAAAATCATTTGACGAAACAGTCACGTACGGCTAAATTTGCGGATTTCCGAAATTCAAAGCAAGAAGGTCTGCCATGTACGCAGTAATTAAGACCGGGGGCAAGCAATATCGCGTGACCGCCGGCATGAACCTGAAAGTGGAATCCTTGGCCGCCGAGGTGGGCAGCCAGGTGGTATTGGATCAGGTCCTCGCAGTGGGCGAGGGCGAGTCGGTTGTGGTGGGCGCGCCGCGGGTGCAGGGCGCAACCGTGCAGGCGACGGTGGTGGCCCATGGCCGCCACGACAAGGTCCGGATTTTCAAGCACCGCCGTCGTAAGCACTACGCGAAGAGTCAGGGCCACCGGCAGAATTACACCGAATTAAATATTGTTGAGATTAAAAAATAAGTCCGGCCGCTGATCCCCAGCCGGGGGCAGCGCGGATGATTGAGGAACAGACATGGCACAGAAAAAAGGCGGCGGCAGTACGCGAAATGGCCGGGATTCGGAAGCAAAACGGCTCGGCGTTAAAGTCTTCGGTGGTGAGCAGATTGCTGCAGGCAGCATCATCGTGCGCCAGCGGGGCACACAGTTTCATGCAGGCGAGAATGTTGGCATGGGCAAAGATCACACCCTGTTTGCGCTTTCACCTGGCAGAGTGAAGTTTGCGGTCCGCGGCCCACTGAATCGTTCTACAGTGAGTGTCGTGGCGGAATAGGCCCCTCAAGCACTGTTGATCTGAGAGCCCCGCCGCGATGCGGGGCTTTTTATTTCTGAGTCACCGATGAAATTTATTGATGAAGCCACCATCGAAGTCCATGCCGGGAACGGCGGCAATGGCATCGTTGCATTTCGTCGCGAGAAGTTCATCCCTAAAGGTGGCCCGAGCGGGGGTGACGGTGGCCGCGGCGGTTCGGTCATTGCGGTGGCCGATCGCAATATCAATACGCTGATTGACTATCGCTATGCCCGAGTCCATCGGGCACGCGGTGGTGAGCACGGCCAGGGCTCAGATCGATACGGCGCTGCCGCTGAAGACATCGTTTTGCGAATGCCCGTTGGCACGGTGATCACCGATGCCGAGAGTGGTGCACTGATTGCGGATTTGGCCCTCGATGGTGAGCAGGCGATTCTGGCCAAAGGCGGCCGCGGTGGTTTGGGGAATCTGCACTTTAAGTCGAGCACGAACCGTGCGCCTCGGCAGGCGACCAAGGGCACCGAGGGCGAACATCGCCGCATTCGTCTTGAACTCAAGGTCCTTGCCGATGTCGGCCTGCTGGGCCTGCCGAACGCGGGAAAATCCACCTTGATTGCGGCCTGCTCAAACGCCCGGCCGAAGATCGCCGACTATCCCTTCACCACCTTGCATCCGAATCTTGGCGTGGTGCGGACCGGGCCCGCCAAGAGTTTTGTAATGGCGGATATCCCGGGCCTGATCGAAGGGGCTGCTGAAGGCGCCGGCCTGGGCCATCAGTTCCTTCGGCATCTGCAGCGCACACGGCTGCTGCTGCATATTGTTGATGTCTGTCCACCGGGAAGTCGAATTGAGTCCGAGGCAGAGCGGCGTGAGTTGGTTGATCGTCTTGCCGTAGAGATTCGTGGCCTGGTCGCGGAGTTAAAGCGTTATGACCCAAAGCTTGCCCGCAAGCCCCGCTGGGTTATTCTGAATAAAGTGGATGTAGTGGGGGATGCGCTTGGCCAAGAGTTTCTTGTGGCACTGAAAAAGAAATTACGCTTCCGATCCTCCGCCTATTGCGTCAGCGCTGCCAGCCGTGCGGGCTGTGAAGCCTTGATGCAGGAACTCCAGCATTGGCTAGATGCGCAGCGGATCGCAGAGATCGGCTCGACAAAACCCGATGTGCGTTTCACGTCTTCCGAGGAGGGCGCAAGTGTCCAGTAACGCGGCCAGTCAGCGTCAGGTCGTGCGGCGGGCCCAGCGTTGGGTGGTGAAGGTCGGCTCAAGCCTGGTGACCAATGAGGGCCGTGGCATTGATCCTGAGGCCATTGCAGTCTGGGCCGCGCAAATTGCAGCGCTGCGGGGCCAGGGCCGTGAGGTGGTGCTGGTCTCCAGTGGCGCCATTGCCGAGGGCACGAAGCGGCTGGGATGGATGACCCGCCCGCACGAGATTCATGAACTTCAGGCCGCCGCAGCCGTTGGCCAGATGGGCCTGGCCCAGGCCTATGAGTCGGGCTTTTCGCGCTGGAACCTAAAAACCGCGCAGATTCTTTTGACCCATGACGATATTGCAGATCGCCGTCGCTATCTGAACGCACGCGCCACCATTTCCACGCTGCTGGGCTATGGGGTCATTCCGATCATTAATGAAAACGATACGGTGGTGACCGATGAGATCAAGCTCGGCGACAACGACACGCTGGCGGCGATGGTGACCAACCTGATTGAGGCGGATGTTCTGGTCATTCTGACGGACCAGGCGGGCCTCTTTACTGCTGACCCGCGCAATGACCCGAGTGCGACATTGATTGCCTGGGGCAAGGCGGCCGATTCAGCCTTCGAGGCAATGGCGGGCGGCGCGGGAACGGGATTCGGAAAGGGTGGCATGGCCACCAAGGTAAGGGCGGCGCAGCGCGCCGCACGCAGCGGCGCCGCCACCGTGATCGCCAGCGGACGAGAGCATGAGATTTTGTCGCGGCTTGCGGCAGGTGAATCTCTGGGCACCTGCCTTGTGGCGGAACTTGCACCGATTGCGGCCCGTAAGCAATGGCTTGCCGATCAGCTGCAGACCCGTGGCGTCATCACGCTGGATGAGGGCGCCGTTCGGGTGCTGCTTGAGCAGGGCAAAAGCCTGCTGCCGATCGGCGTGACGCAGATCCAAGGCGAGTTTGAGCGCGGCGATCTGGTCAGCTGCCATTCGCCGCAGGGCCAGGAAATTGCGCGGGGCCTGGTGAACTATGGCGCCAGCGATGCCCGACGCATCGTGCGCCGGCCCTCAAGTGAGATTGAATCAATTCTCGGCTTTGTGGAGGAGCCTGAGCTCATCCACCGCGACAACCTTATTGTGCTCGGCCGAGGCTAGCTGCCTCGGCCTGCTCGGGCCGGTGCAGCAGTTCTTCCTGAGAAAAAATCAAGCCGGAGAGTTCATTGAGCGCGCAGCGATATACGTTGCGCTTAAATTCAATCACCGACTCCAATGGAATCCAGTAATCGTGCCAACGCCAGGCATCGAATTCGGGTTTCTCCAGGTTATTGCGCAGGCTGACATCACAGTCGCGGCCGAGCATTTTCAGCAGAAACCAGATCTGTTTCTGGCCCCGATAGTGGCCCCGCCATTCACGACGCACCCAGCGTTCGGGCACATCGTAGTGCAGCCAATCGCGGGTCCGGCCGATGATTTCGACGTGATGGGGTTTGAGTCCGGTCTCTTCTTCGAGTTCTCGGAACATCGCCTGCTCTGGCGCCTCGCCGGATTTGATGCCGCCCTGGGGGAACTGCCAGGCGTGTTCGCGCACCCGCTTGCCCCAGAAGACCTGGCGCTGACTGTTGATCAGGATGATGCCGACATTCGGGCGGTATCCGTTTTCGTCAAGCATGATGGCGTGATGGGGTGGCCGCGAGCTCAAAAGAATTGGTCATAGAATGGCATCGATTATAAGAGGGCCATCATGCGAATTTCCCATTTCCACTTCCAGACCTTAAAGGAAGATCCCGCTGATGCTGAGGTGGTCAGCCATCGCCTGATGCTCCGGGCGGCCATGATTCGTCGGCTGGGTGCGGGAATTTATAACTACATGCCGCTGGGCCTGCGGGTGATCCGCAAGGTGGAGCGCATTATTCGTGAAGAGATGGACCGCTCGGGTGCCATTGAGCTCTTGATGCCGCTGGTGCAGCCCGCCGAGCTCTGGATGGAGACCGGCCGCTGGGAGAGGATGGGGCCGGAATTACTTCGCGTGAAGGATCGGCACGGACGGGATTTCGCGATTCAGCCAACCTCAGAAGAGGTGATTACGGACATTGCTCGCCAGGAGCTGAAAAGCTGGCGGCAGCTGCCGAAGAATTTCTATCACATTCAGACCAAATTCCGCGATGAACGGCGGCCGCGATTCGGCGTGATGCGGGGCCGTGAATTCACCATGAAGGACGCCTACTCTTTTGATCGAGATGTCGCCGGCGCTGAAAAAAGCTACGACAACATGTTTGATTGCTACTGCCGGATTTTTGATCGGCTTGGCCTGCGGTATCGCTCGGTGGCTGCCGATACTGGCGCCATCGGGGGCTCGCGTTCCCACGAGTTTCAGGTGATCGCAGACACGGGAGAAGATGCGATCGTCCACTGCCCCCAATCCGATTACGCCGCCAATATGGAGCTTGCTGAGGCGGTCGCGTTGCTGTCGGATCGCAAGCCGGCCGCGCAGCCCATGGCTTTAACGCCCACGCCTGGCAAATCCACCTGTGCTGACGTGGCCGTGCTTCTTGGCCTGCCGATACAGCAGACGGTGAAATCAATAGTGTTGGCCACCGATGCGCGCGATGAAAAGGGCGTCGTGGCGGCGACAAGGATCTGGCTTTTGCTGCTGCGGGGTGATCATGATCTTAACGAAGTGAAGGCGGGCAAACTCGAGGGCCTTGACCAGGGGTTTCGTTTTGCGACGGTTCAGGAGATTGAGTCCCACTTCGGCTGTAAGCCAGGCTACCTGGGCCCGGTTGCGCCCCTTGGGCCTATCACGGTGATTGCAGATCGCACCGTCGCGCGGATGAGCGACTTCATTACGGGGGCGAACCAGTGGGACCACCACCTCTGTGGTGTCAATTGGGGCCGCGACCTGCCAGAGCCCGATCGGGTGGCCGATATCCGCAACGTCGTGGAGGGGGATCCTTCTCCCGATGGCAAAGGCAGCCTGTCAATACAGCGTGGCATCGAGGTCGGCCATGTGTTTTATTTGGGCACCAAGTACTCAGAGACAATGAGGGCCAGCTATCTCGATGAGAACGGCAAGCCCGCACTTATGGAGATGGGCTGCTATGGCATTGGTGTGACCCGGATTTTGGGCGCTGCGATTGAGCAGGGCCACGACGCGAAAGGCATCATCTGGCCTGCGGCAATTGCGCCCTTTGAAGTCGTGATCTGCCCGGTGGGCGCAGCTAAATCTGACCTGGTCAAGGCTGAGGCCGAGGCCATCTATCAGGAGTTGATTGCAGCCGGAATCGATGTCGCGCTCGATGATCGCGATGAGCGTCCCGGCGCCATGTTTGCCGACTGGGAGTTGATTGGTGTGCCGGTTCGGGTGACCATCGGTGAGCGGTCGCTCAAGGAAGGCAAACTGGAGTTGCTTAAGCGCGCCGGTATGGCGGCATCGACGTGTGAGCGCAAGGACGTGATTGAAGCGGTAAAGTTACTCTTAAAATAAGTGCCCGGCCTAGCTCCGGGCTCGCCGAGTTTAAAACGAAGGAGACAACATCATGAACGCCCTCGAGCAGCTCTATGTCTTGCGTGAGGATCAGGATGGACTCGCCACCATCACCATGAATCGTGGCGAACGGTTTAATCCCCTGTCCTCCGAAATGATCTTGGCGTTATGCCAAACATTTGATGCGATCGCCCAGGACACATCGGTTCGGGTCGTGGTGCTTCAGGGCAATGGCCGAGGATTTTGTGCCGGCCATGATCTCAAAGAGATGCAGAACCATGCCCAGGATTCCGCATGGATTGCCGAGCTGTTTCGCTCGTGCAGTGAATTGATGATGCGCATCACGCAAATGCCGCAGCCTGTGATCGCCAAGGTCCACGGCATTGCAACCGCGGCGGGCTGTCAGCTGACCTCAATGTGTGATCTCGCGGTTGCGAGCGCCGATAGCCGGTTCGCACTTCCCGGGGTCAATATCGGCCTATTCTGCTCAACGCCAGCCGTGGGAGTAGCACGCAATATCGGCCGCAAACGGGCCATGGAGATGCTGCTTACGGGTGAGATGATTGATGCATCGACCGCGCTGCAATGGGGCCTGGTGAATCGGGTGGTGCCCACAGCACAGCTCGATGCAGAGGTCCGGCGGCTTGCGGAGCTGATCAAGACCAAGAGTGCAGCCGCTGTCGCGATGGGTAAAACAACCTTCTATCAGCAAATCGAGATGGGGCTTGCCGGCGCCTATTCGGTCACAGGCGAAACCATGACATGCAATATGGGCCTTGCGGATACTGCGGAGGGCATTGATGCGTTTCTGACAAAACGCGCGCCGCAGTGGGCCCATCGCTAGCGTTTCCCAAACCCGCCCATTCCCGGAATTCCGCCCATGCCTTTCATGGCACCAACGGCCCGCATCATTTTCGCGAGGCCGCCTTTCTGCATTTTTTTCATCATCTCTTGCATCTGTTCGAACTGATTCAGCAGGCGGTTGACTTCCTGAACCGAGACGCCCGCGCCCGCTGCAATTCGCCGCTTGCGGCTTGCCTTTAAGAGGTCGGGATGCTGCCGCTCTTTGGGCGTCATGGAGTTGATGATGCCCTCCATGCGCGGTATGGATTTTTCGGCTGCGGACAGATCAGTGCCTTTGGCAGCTTGCTGCATCTGGGCCGGCAGCTTATCGACCAACGAGGATAAGCCGCCCATATTGCGCATCTGCCCGATTTGCATTTTGAAGTCATTCAGATCAAAGCGGCCACCTGTCTTAAATTTCTCGGCCATCTTTTCGGCCACTTTGAGATCAACAGTCTTTTGGGCCTGCTCAACGATGGCCAGAATATCGCCCATCCCCAGAACGCGATTGGCCATCCGTTCGGCATCAAAGGCCTCAAGGCCATCAATCTTTTCTGAGGTGCCGACAAATTTGATTGGGCAGCCCGTCACGGCCCGCACCGATAACACAGCGCCGCCCCGTGAATCGCCATCCATCTTGGTGAGCACGACACCCGTCAGGGGAAGGGCCGCTTTAAATGCAGCCGCAGTGCGCACCGCATCCTGGCCCTGCATCGCATCGACCGTAAAGAGCGTCTCAATCGGCTTGACTGCGCTGTGAAGCTGCGCGATCTCGCGCATCATTTCTTCATCAATGGCGAGCCGTCCCGCGGTATCGATCAGCACTACATCGTGGAGATGCCGCCGGGCATGATCCAGGGCCTGCTGCGCAATCGCTACGGGGCTCGCACCTTCTGGGGTTGGAAAAAATTCAACACCCGCCTGTGCGCTGACCAGCCGAAGCTGATCAATGGCTGCCGGCCGATAGACATCACACGAGACGGTAAGCACCCGTTTTTTCTGCGATTCAGCAAGCCATTTGGCCAGCTTGCCGACGGTTGTGGTTTTACCGGCGCCTTGCAGTCCGGCCATCAGCACGGCCGCAGGCGGCGCCACCGCGAGATTGAGCTGCATTCGGCCAAGGGCCGATGCGTCCTCTCCCGCCATGAGATGAATCAGCTCTCGGTGCACCACGCCCACCATGGCCTGGCCGGGACTCAGACTGGCTTGGACCTCTTGGCCCAATGCCTTTTCCTTGACCTTGGCAATGAAATCTTTGACGACATGCAGGGCCACATCCGCATCAAGCAGGGCAAGCCGGACCTCACGCAGCATGTCCTGCGTGTTGGATTCCGTCAGCCGGGCCTCACCCTTGATGGTTTTAACGACCCGCGCGAGCCGTTCAGTCAGATTTTCAAGCATGCTGCGCTACACTGCCTTCGTTATGGATGCTTCATTCTACGGCGCCGTATCGCTGGTGGCGGCCGCAGGCTATGCGGGCCTGGCCTGGGCCCACCGGGCCGGCACTGCAGCAGCGACCATGCCACTGGCCTCGCGCTCGGGCCAGGCCCTGCTGCTGGCCGCCATCGCCGTCCACGGCCTGTCCTTGTTGCCGAATTGGTTTTCACGTGAGGGCCTTTATTTCGGTTTTGCGACCTCGATCTCATGGACCCTCTGGCTTGCGGTGCTGCTGCTGTGGATCGAATCCTGGTTTCAGCGGCTGCCGCCCATTACGCAAGGTGTTTTTATTGTCGCAGCGATTGCCACGGCGTTACCGCTGATTTTTCCCGGCCGGCCACTGACCACCACGCTGGACATCAGCTTTCGTCTGCACATGCTGCTTGCGATGCTGGCCTACAGCACCTTTACGCTGGCAGCGGCCAGCGCCCTGCTGATGCTGGCGATGGAGCGGGCGCTGCACAGCACGCGCCGCATGCGATTTGATTCGGGTGGATGGTGGCAGGGCCTGCCGCCATTAATCGGCCTGGATCAGATGCTGGTGCACATGGTGTTTGCAGGATTTATTCTGGTGACGCTGACCCTGGGCTCGGGCATGGTGGTGGGCGCTGAGCTGGGGCGGGGGCTGCTTCGATTTGATCATAAAACTGTGTTTACCTTGGCCTCATGGGCCCTGTCGCTGACATTATTGGTGGGCCATAAATGGTGGGGCTGGCGGGGCCGCGTTGCCGCCCGCTGGACACTTGCAGGATTTGCAACGCTATTGATGGCCTATGTGGGCACCCATTTTGTCTTAGAAGTCGTATTGGATCGCTGAGATGCTGCTCCGTGTCGTGATTATTTCTCTGGCAGTGATTGCAGGCCTATGGCTATTAAAGCGTGCATTTTCTAAGCGCAGCAGCGCAAAAGATCCGCAGTCTTCTGCGGACTCAGCCGCCCAATCGAAACTCATTCAGTGTGCCCACTGCAGTGCCCGCCTGCCTGCCACGGATGCGGTCTGGAAGGATGGTCAGGCCTATTGCAGCATGACCCATCGGCATCTTGGACCGAAGGGCTAATGGGTGCGCTTGAGGTTGATGCCCAAGGCTGGCTGATTTCGGGTGCGCGCCGATCGGCCTCACCACATTACGATGCGCGGCCAAAAAATGCCGAAATCACGCTTGCTGTGATTCACAACATCAGCCTGCCAGCAGGCTGTTTTGAGGGCAGCGCCGTTGAAGACCTCTTTCTTGGCCGGCTGGATTGCAATCGGCATCCGAGTTTTTCAGCGCTCGCGGGCCTGCGGGTGTCTGCCCACTTTTTCGTTCGGCGCACGGGCGAGGTCATTCAGTTTGTTGGCCTTCAAGATCGCGCCTGGCATGCTGGCGTTTCTGAATTTCTCGGCCGCCCCGGCTGCAATGATTTTTCAATTGGGCTTGAACTCGAGGGCGCAGACGATACGCCGTATCCTGATCCTCAGATGCATGCGGCAGCCGATGTGCTGGCAGGCGCCTGCACCGTGCTGCCAAATTTGAAGTGGATTGCCGGTCACTGTGATCTCGCGCCGGGCCGCAAGACAGATCCCGGGCCTGCCTTTTCATGGCCAGAGATGCTCAGATTGCTCAATGGGCGTGGGTGTTTACTTACACGGCCCTACCCCTGATTTTTCGGCCCTCGCCGAATGATTCTGGCCTAGAACCCTCGTCAAATCGGCGCCAAGATTTTCTTTTCGCGCTGGGCCTGGCTGGCTGCGTCATGTGCACCGCACACACGGGTTTGCCCTGAGCAAGCCCCTTGCCCCAGGATCCCTTGGACTACTAGAATTAGGTCCTCCGGACAAAAAAAGTACTACATCTAGTGTTTTCAGGGGGAGACGCCATCTCCCACAACGAACCCTCTTTTGCCCATATTTTCAAGCGTTTACAACATTTTTTTTAAAGAATTTTTAGGGAGAGTTTCATGATGCAGTGGGGCGCAGAAGCACAATCACAAAACGCCACAGTTACCTCGGGCCTGACACCGTCTGGCCCCTCAACGACAGCATCTTCCGTGCTGTCGCCGCAGGCCGTTGCAGCCGACATCAAGGTGATTCGTCGTAACGGCGCAGTCGTCGGCTTTGAGCCCAGCAAGATTCAGATCGCGATGACCAAGGCATTTCTGGCCGTGGGCGGCAACCAGGGGGCCGCATCGGCCCGGGTCCGCGAGATCAACGAGGCCCTGACCCAGTCGGTGGTCATGGCGCTGATGCGCCGGCTGCCTGCTGGCGGTACGATGCACATTGAAGACATTCAGGATCAGGTCGAGCTCGCCCTGATGCGCTCCGGCGAGCATGAAGTCGCCCGGGCCTACGTGCTTTATCGGGAGCGCCGCTCACAGGAGCGGGCCGCCAAGCAGCCCACCACCGCCCCGATTCAATCGTCACTGCATATGCTGGTCGATGGCAATGCTCAGCCGCTCAGCGAGGCCTGGCTGCGCGACATCATTGCCGCTGCCTGCACCGACCTCGGTGAGGCCGTCAGCGTTGATGCCGTGATGCAAGACACCGTCAAAAATCTCTATGACGGTGTGCCGCTTGAAGAGGTTTTTAAATCCGCCATCTTGGCGGCCCGCGCGCTCATTGAAAAGGATCCCGCCTATGCCAAAGTCAGTGCCCGTCTGCTGCTGCACACGATTCGCAAGGAAATGCTGCAGTCGGAGGTTTCGCAGGCCGAGATGGAGCGTCGCTATCCTGACTACTTCCCGCGATTCATCAAGAAGGGCATCGAGATTGGCCTGCTAAACGAAGAGCTCTCGCGCTTTGATCTTCAAAAGCTGGCCCAGGCCATCGATCCGAAACGGGATCTGCAGTTCGATTATCTCGGCCTGCAGACTCTCTATGACCGCTACTTTCTGATTGATCGCAACGATCCTTTCTCTGGCGAGGGCCGTCGTATCGAAATGCCTCAGGCGTTTTTCATGCGGGTGGCAATGGGCCTTGCGATAAATGAATTGAATCGTGAGGCACGTGCGATCGAGTTTTACAACCTGCTGTCGAGCTTTGATTTCATGAGCTCAACGCCCACATTGTTTAATTCGGGCACGACGCACTCACAGCTTTCTTCCTGCTACCTCTCGACCGTCGCCGATGATCTGGATGGCATCTACGAAGCGATCAAAGAAAATGCGCTGCTGGCCAAATACGCCGGCGGACTGGGCAATGATTGGACGCCGGTGCGTGCCTTGGGCAGCTACATCAAGGGCACCAATGGCAAGAGCCAGGGTGTGGTGCCGTTTCTGAAGGTGGTCAACGACACCGCCGTGGCCGTCAATCAGGGGGGCAAGCGCAAAGGCGCAGTCTGTACCTACCTGGAGAGCTGGCATTTGGATGTCGAGGAATTTCTCGAGCTCCGTAAGAACACGGGCGATGACCGCCGCCGTACCCACGACATGAACACGGCCAACTGGATTCCTGATCTCTTTATGAAGCGGGTCATGGAAGGCAGCCAGTGGACCCTGTTCTCACCCTCCGATGTGCCGGATCTGCACGACAAGGTGGGCCGCGCATTCGAGCAGGCCTACACCGCCTACGAAGCAAAGGCCGACAGCGGCGAGATTAAACATTTCAAGCGGATTCCGGCCCTTTCGCTCTGGCGCAAGATGCTGACCATGCTGTTTGAGACCGGCCATCCCTGGATCACCTTTAAAGATCCCTGCAATATCCGCAGCCCGCAGCAGCATGTTGGGGTAGTCCACTCCTCGAATCTGTGCACCGAGATCACCCTGAATACCAATGACTCGGAGATCGCCGTCTGTAACCTCGGCTCGGTCAATCTGGTGAACCATCTCAAGCCGGCATCCCGTGGGGGCCTGGAGCTGGATCACGAAAAGCTGCACCGGACGATCCGCACGGCCATGCGCATGCTGGATAACGTGATTGATATCAACTACTACGCTGTGGCCAAGGCCCGCAATTCCAATATCCGCCACCGGCCGGTCGGCCTGGGCATTATGGGATTTCAGGAGGCCCTGCATGCGATGCGCGTGTCCTACGCCAGCCAGGATGCAGTGGACTTTGCCGATCGCTCAATGGAGGCCGTCTGCTACAACGCCTACTGGGCATCGACCGAACTGGCCGAGGAGCGGGGCGCCTACTCATCGTTCCGCGGCTCCCTCTGGGACCAGGGCATTCTGCCGTTGGACACCTTGAAGATTCTGGCCGAGGAGCGCGGCGGCTATGTCGAAGTGGACATGTCCTCCACACTCGATTGGGAAGCGCTGCGTTCGCGGATCAAGGCCCACGGCATGCGCAACTCCAACTGTGTGGCGATTGCGCCCACGGCCACCATCTCCAACATCGTGGGCATCTCCGCCTCCATTGAGCCCACCTACCAGAACCTATATGTGAAATCGAACCTCTCGGGCGAATTCACGGTGGTCAACGAGTATCTGGTCCAGGATTTGAAAAAGCTTGGCCTCTGGGATGAGGTCATGGTGGCGGACCTGAAGTACTTCGATGGCAGCCTGGCCAAGATCGATCGGGTGCCAGCCGAGCTGCGCAGCCTCTATGCCACTGCCTTTGAAGTCGATACGCGCTGGACCGTGGAGTGTGCGGCCCGGCGTCAGAAATGGATCGATCAGGCCCAGTCGCTGAACATCTACATGGCGGGCGCATCCGGCAAAAAGCTTGACGAGACCTACAAGCTTGCCTGGCTGCGCGGACTGAAGACCACGTATTACCTGCGCACGATGGGTGCGACATCGGCGGAGAAGTCGACCATCAGCACCGGACAGCTCAACGCGGTTCCGGTGTCGGGCGGCTTGGGGGCGGCAGCATCGGCAGCTGCAGTTCAATCCGGCGCGCAGGAGTCGACAGTCGCAGGAAGTGATGTGAAGTTCTGCTCCATCGACGACCCGGAATGCGAGGCCTGCCAGTAAATCGATTGAAGCAAACCTCGTGGCAAGAATGCGACATCACCGATGTCGCATTCTTGAATTTAAAAATTTTTGAAAAAAATGATTGCAACGTGAAAAATGTTCTTGCATTATTCGCGCTGTGTACAACAACCGAATCTCACGTTGCAGTCATTGATCGAGTCAACGGGCACACCGCCTGATCGTCAAACCCCTCGAAAAGAGGGAATGAAAGCAAAGTGAGAGTCGAAATGCTGAACTGGGAAGATAGTTCCAACACCGTTGCACAGCCCCCCGTAGCGGGATCTGCAGCACTGAATATGGCACCGGCGGTCTCGCCGGCACAGGCCATGCCGTCCCCATCGGTGGCCGCTGGCCTTGCAGCTGCTGGCACGTCGGCGGTTCCGCCGTTCATGTCGCAGGGCAGCCTGAATGCGTCGGCCGCAGCCGATCAGGAGATGCGCCGGGTCCGGGTCGAAGACAAGCGGGTCATCAATGCGGGCACGGATGTCAATCAGCTCGTGCCCTTCAAATACAAGTGGGCCTGGGAGAAGTATCTGGCTGGCTGTGCCAACCATTGGATGCCCCAGGAAATCAATATGTCGCGTGACATCGCGACCTGGAAAGACCCCAATGGCCTGACCGAGGATGAGCGCCGACTGATTCGGCGCAATCTCGGATTCTTTGTGACTGCGGATTCACTAGCGGCCAACAATATTGTGTTGGGCACCTATCGCCATATCACCGCTCCGGAGTGCCGCCAGTACCTGCTGCGCCAGGCCTTCGAAGAGGCCATTCATACCCACGCCTATCAGTACATCGTGGAGTCCCTCGGCCTGGATGAGGGCGAGATCTTTAATGCCTATCACGAGATTCCATCGATTCGGGATAAAGATGAATTCCTGATTCCTTTCATCGATACCCTGACCGACCCTGATTTCAAGACCGGAACCCCCCAGGCTGATCAGCAGCTCTTAAAGTCCCTGATCGTCTTTGCCTGCCTCATGGAGGGCCTGTTCTTTTATGTCGGCTTTGTTCAGATCCTGGCCCTGGGCCGGCAGAACAAGATGACCGGCGCGGCCGAGCAGTACCAGTACATCCTGCGGGATGAGTCCATGCACTGCAATTTCGGCATTGACCTGATCAATACCATCAAGCTGGAGAACCCCCACCTCTGGACGCCGGAGTTCCGCGAGGAACTCAAGGTCCTGTTCCAGAAGGCAGTGGAGCTGGAGTACCGCTACGCCGAAGACACCATGCCGCGTGGCGTGCTGGGGCTGAACGCCTCCATGTTCAAGTCCTACCTGCGTTACATCGCAAACCGTCGTTGCCAGCAGATCGGCCTGGAGCCGTTTTTTGGCAACGAAGAGAATCCCTTCCCCTGGATGGCCGAAATGGTCGACCTGAAGAAGGAAAGAAATTTCTTTGAGACCCGTGTGATCGAGTATCAGACGGGTGGCGCGTTGTCCTGGGAGTGAGCCAAAAGGTGAGCCGGGGCCTGCGCCATACAGAATTCATTAGCGTTGGGGGATGGTCCTCTTGCGCGAATGAATGGTTCGGGCCATCCGGTGCGAATCCCCTTTTGTTCAAGCTTGAAGGAGTGTTCCATGGCTGAAGAAGCAAAGAAGAAAGCAAAGAAGAAGCCCGCTGCTAAGCGCAAGACCGCTGCAAAGAAGAAGCCCGCAGCAAAGAAAAAAGCTGCAGCGAAAAAGCCGGCTAAGAAAGCAGCGAAGAAGCGCGTTGCACGCAAGACTGGCGCGAAAAAAGCTGCTAAGAAAGCTGGCGGCAAAAAGCGCAAGGCTGCTAAGAAAGCCGGCGGCAAGAAAAAAGCTGCTAAGAAAGCTGGCGGCAAAAAGCGCAAGGCTGCTAAGAAAGCCGGCGGCAAGAAAAAAGCTGCTAAGAAAGCTGGCGGTAAAAAGCGTAAGGCTGGCAAGAAGCGCGCTAAGAAAGCCGCTGCTGCTCCTGCCGCTGCTGCGACGCTGTCCAGCACCTGGCCTTTCCCCACGGGCAGCCGTCCGTAAGTCTCGACATCAGAGTTATCTGATTTGTGACACTAAAAGTCCCGCCTTGGCGGGACTTTTTTTATGATGCGGCGATGACGATTCTTTGGCTCACGCTGAAAACCCTGGGCAGCCTGTTCGTTGTGGCCTGCGCCCTGAGGGCCTATCTCCAGGTGGTGCGGCTGCACGCGCAGAATCCGCTCTCCCGGCTGACTTTCCAAATGACCGATTGGATTGTGCGGCCAATGCGTCGGCTGCTGCCCGGATTTGGCGGGGTGGATTGGGCGAGCCTTCTGTCGGCCTTGCTGCTATCGGTTGTGCTGGTGGTGATGTTTTACTTTCTGATGTCCTGGGGGCTAATGACTGATGCAGGCCCCTCGCAGAAGCCGGTCAGGCCCTTTGGCTGGCTGGTAGCCCTGGCTGTGCTGTGGACCTTGCAGTGGTGTCTTCAGCTTGGTGTGGTGATTCTGATTGTGGGTGTCCTGATGTCTTGGCTTGCGCCGATACATCCCCTAAAACCGGTCTTTGATCTGCTGAGTGCTCCGCTTTTGGAGCCATTTCGCAGGCTGATGGGCAGACGTCGCAACCCCATTGAGCGATCCGGCGCTGGCGGGGGCTTTGACTTATCCCCGATTGCTGCTTTTTTATTGCTTCAGATCGCGGCGGCCGTGGTGGCGGAGCTTGAGATGTCGGTATTGCGGCATTTATTTTGAGACCCGAATCACACCTGCACCGCTAACGATTCGAACCCGGTCGCCGACTTTCACATCCAGGTCGGCCTCTTGGACAATGACCCGCCGATCGCCATTGTCATACTTGATGGTGATTTCCAGGCCCTCACGCTGATTGGCCTGCTGCTCGATGGCCTGGCCTGCGACCATACCCCCGATGGCACCGAGTACCGTACCGATATCTGAGCCCTTGCCCTGGCCGACGCTGCTGCCAGCGATGCCGCCTACGACTGCGCCACCGATTGTGCCGATGCCCTTGCTGTCGCGTTGAATCATGACCTTTCTCACCGCTTCGACAGTGGCCATGCGGACGGTCTGCTCACGCTGGGTTTCACTGGCCTTATAGACTGCTGATGAACTGCTCTGCGTGGCGCAGCCTGACAGCGCCAAGGCTGCAAATGCAGACAGTGTGATCAGGCGTATGCCTGCGCGGCCGAGTGGCGGCAATGTTTTAACAATTGGCTGGAATTTCATGGTGATCAGGCTCCGTTGGGGCGTTCAGGCATGGAGGTGGCCCGCAAGCCGGGCCGCCGTGTCGGGATACAAATTCTGAAGAAAGCGGGCGACCTCGGGCGGCCGCACGGCGTGGTTTTGGCCGCCACGATGAGTGACCTTCAGGGCGCCCATTAGATTTCCAAGGCGCACGCTATCGAGCAGTGAGGCGCCACGGGCAAGGCCATAGAGCAGCCCGCCACGAAATGCATCACCGCATCCGGTCGGGTCGGCTGCAGGCAGGCCGAAAAGCTGCTGCACATCAATGCCCTGCACCGGGATGGTGGGCTCGTTACGCTGCATGATCTCCACGCCTTCTGCGCCGCGCGTCACAATCAGGCCGCCGGGAAGCCGGCTGGCAAGCTGTGCAATGGAAGTATTGAGTTTCTCGGCAAGCATGTGGCCCTCATAGTCATTAACGGCGACCCAGGTCGCCTGGCTGACAAATCCTTCGAGATCTTCTCGGCCAAATATGGGCATAGCCTGGCCGGGATCAAAGATGAATCGAATGCTGCGCTCTGAAAACTCACGGGCATGCCGAATCATGGCCTCACGGCCATTGGGCGACACGATGCCCAGGCTGGCCTGCGTATCGCCAAGGCCCACCTCACCCGCACGATTCATCGCGCCCGGATGAAAGGCAGTGATCTGGTTGTCATCAAGGTCCGTTGTGATGAAGGCCTGGGCGCTATAGCAGTCTTCGGCTGAGAGTACACGCGAGGTATCAATGCCGAGTCCCGAGAGCCGTTCAAGATAATCGCCGCCATCGCGTCCGATGGCACCCAGCAGGCCGCACTCTTGGCCCAGGCCGCGCAGTGTGTAGGCAATGTTGGCAGCGCATCCACCGTATTCCTGCCGCATCTGCGGCGCGAGGAAGGCCACATTGAGCATATGCGTCTGCTCGGGAAGGATGTGGTCTTTAAAGCGGCCTTCAAACACCATGATGGTGTCAAAGGCAATGGAGCCGCTGATTTGGACCGTCATAAGGGATTCCTTTGCATTGGGGTCAAGAGGAGGGGTTTCCGATACAGACCCAGCCGTCGCGCTGATCCAAAACGGCAAGGCGGCCAAGGTGTCCGATAAAGGGCCCATAGGCCTCGCAGATCTCCTCGGCCTGTCGATCGAGTATGCCCGAAAGCAAGAGCCTGCCGCCGGGCCGGGTTCGGGCCGACAGCATGGGTGCGAGCACCTTTAGCGGCTGCGAGAGGATATTGGCCACTACAACATCGAATGATTCGGACAGGGATTCATCGGCGAGTGCCACCGAGATCGTCACGCCATTGGCGGCTGCATTTTGCTCGGTGGTCTGCACCGCAACCGGATCGATATCGATTGCATGGACATCGCTGGCCCCGAGTTTCGCTGCGGCAATGGCCAGAATGCCTGAGCCGCAGCCGACATCCAGCACACGAAGATTCGGCCGCACCGCAGTGAGCTGCTGCGTGAGCTGCTCCAGACAGAGCTGGGTGGTGGCATGGCTTGCGGTTCCAAATGCCATGCCGGGATCCAGGCGAATGACGATGCCCTGCCGCTCAAAGTCCGCGGGCGGCGCATGCCAGTGGGGCCCCACCCAGAGCCGATCTCGAAAGACAAAGGGGCTGAATTGGCGCTGCGTCTCGGCGACCCAGTCCTGATCTTGGATGGCGCGGATCTCGTAAGGCAGCTGAAAAAATCGATCATCCTGCCCGCAGAATTCGGCCCAGAAGGCAGAGGGCGCAGTGCCAATATCGACGAGGACCACAAATCGGGAGGTCGGCCAGGCCTGCACCGCCGTTGGCATCCCGGGCTCACCAAAAATTGGAGTCTCGCCATCACGACTGGCCAGTGCATCTTCCACTGCAACCGATAAGGCGCCGAGCGCAATGAGGCTATCGGAGATCGCATCGGTATCCGATAGGCTCGTCTCGAAAACGATCTCATGCATCACTGCAACGCCAATCCGTGGCCAGGAATTTAACGGTCCCGCTCGCGGGCGGCCAGCATGTGCTCGAGATAGTGAATCGAGGTGCCGCCATCAATGAAATGGGTGTCGCGCATCAGCTCCCGATGCAGCGGGACATTGGTCTGGATACCCTCGACGATGGTCTCGGAGAGGGCAATCTTCATGCGGGCGATTGCCTGGGCCCGGGTATCCCCATACACGATCAGCTTGGCGATCATGGAGTCATAGTGGGGCGGAACAACATAGCCGCTGTAGGCGTGGGAATCGACCCGCACGCCGGGGCCGCCAGGCGCATGCCAGGTCTGAATTTTTCCTGGCGAGGGCGTGAATTTATAAGGATCCTCGGCATTGATGCGGCACTCGATGGCATGGCCTTTGAACACCACATCCTTTTGTTTGAGACGCAGCCGCTGGCCGCTGGCCACCCGGATCTGCTCCTGCACAATATCGATGCCAGTGATCAGCTCGGTTACCGGGTGCTCCACCTGGACGCGGGTATTCATCTCAATGAAATAAAACTCGTTATTTTCAAAGAGAAACTCAATGGTGCCTGCGCCCCGGTAGCCAATCCGTCGGCAGGCATTGGCACAACGATCACCGATTTTTTCGCGCAGTCGCGCAGTCAGTTTTGGGGCGGGCGCCTCTTCGAGAACTTTCTGGTGGCGTCGCTGCATGGAGCAATCGCGCTCACCGAGGTGGACCACGTTGCCGAAGTGGTCCGCGAGAATCTGGATCTCAATATGCCGAGGATTCTCAAGGAACTTTTCCATGTAGACCTCGGGATTGTTAAAGGCCGCCGCCGCCTCGGTCCGGGTGGTCTGCACGGCATTAATGAGTGCTGCCTCGGTATGCACGACCCGCATGCCGCGGCCACCGCCACCGCCGGCCGCCTTGATGATGACCGGATAGCCCACGCTGCGGGCGATCTTGACGATTTCTTTTGGGTCTTCGATCAGGGCGCCTTCTGATCCCGGCACGCAGGGCACACCCGCAGCGATCATGGCCCGCTTTGCGGCCACCTTATCGCCCATCATGCGGATCACATCGGCAGTGGGTCCAATGAATTTAAATCCGCTGCGCTCGACGCGTTCAGCGAAGTCGGCGTTCTCGGATAAAAACCCATAACCAGGATGGATGGCCTCGGCGTCTGTGACCTCGGCGGCGGCGATAATCGCCGGCACATTGAGATAGCTCTGCCGCGAGGGCGGCGGCCCAATACAGACGGATTCATCGGCAAGCCTGACGTATTTCGCATCGGTGTCGGCCTCGGAGTGCACGACCACGGTCTTGATGCCGAGCTCACGGCAGGCCCGCTGAATGCGCAGGGCAATTTCGCCACGATTGGCAATCAGTACTTTTTCAAACAACGCGGCCATGGATCGGGGGCGCTTGCCGGCTAGGCCAGGACGAAAAGCGGCTGGCCAAATTCAACAGGCTGGCCGTTTTCGACAAGAATTTCCTTCACAACGCCGGAGCAGTCTGCGGGAATTTCATTCATCAGTTTCATGGCCTCAATCACACAGAGGGTCTGGCCCTCGGCCACGCTGCTGCCCACCGAAACGAAGGGATCGGCCCCTGGGGCGGAGGACCGATAGAAGGTCCCCACCATTGGGGACTTCACAACTTTTCCTTCTGGCTCTGTCGGTCCGCCTGTGGCCAGTCCCGATGCGGCGGGGACCTCAGCCGGGCCGGGTGCTGCTGGTGCGGCCACGGCTGCAGGTGCTGCTGCAATGACATGGCTTACAGCAGGTGCCAATGGCGCAGAGGGGGATTTAACGATTCTGACTTTGTCATCGCCTTCGGTAATTTCGAGCTCCGAGATGCCGGACTCGGCGACGAGATCAATCAGGGTCTTGAGTTTTCTCAGGTCCATCGAGGTGCGCTCCTTGGATTTCTGACGGTCTTCAGCCACGGTGTTGGGCTAGCCTCTGCGCGGCGAATTCAATGGCGGCCAAATAGCCCTGCGGCCCAAGGCCGCAGATCACCGCCTCTGCGAGGTCGGAAAAATAAGAGTGATGACGAAAGGGTTCACGCCGGTGCACGTTTGATAGGTGCACCTCAACAAACGGTATCGCGACTGAGGCCATCGCGTCACGCAAGGCAACGCTGGTATGGGTGAATCCGGCGGGGTTGATCACCATGAATTTCACTGAGGCGGATGTGGCCTGGTGGATGCGCTCAATGAGTGCCCCCTCGTGGTTGGACTGAAAGCAATCGATGCCCACTCCCAGGTCCTTGGCCCGGCCGGCGACCATCTGATTGATTTGTTCGAGGGTCGTAGCGCCATAGATTTCTGGCTCTCGGGCACCCAATCGATTCAAATTCGGGCCATGTAGCACCCAAATTAGTGGAGATAACGACATTTGACCGCTCCAGCGGAATTTACTGAAACCTATTCTAGCGCACTTCGGCGATCCAGTTTCTGAGCTCTTCTTCTTTTATTCTGCCGAGTTTTTGCTTTAAAACCCTGCCATTTGCATCGATTAGTACTGTATATGGCAGGGCTTCGATCGAATTCCCGAGTCGTTTGGCCAGCTCACTGCCCGATCCGCCGGTCACCAGAAGGGGATAACTAAAACTACGGGTTTTTAGGAATTCCCGGACATTAGATGGTGAATCGATGGCTAATCCAAGCACTTTAACGTCTTTTGGCGACATTTCTTCGTGAATTCTGGACAGCTCCGGCATCTCCTCGACGCAGGGCGGGCACCAGGTCGCCCAGAAGTTCACCACCGTCAGCCGGCCTCGGACATCCTGAAGGCTGATGGCCTCTCCCTGGGGGTTTGGAAAAGAGAGCTCAAATACCCAGTCGGCAGCCGGCACCTTGGATGGACTGAGCCGCAGCATGCCCACAGCGATTCCTGCAATCAGCAGGATCAGGCCGACAGCGGCCAGCAGACTCCACTTTGATTTTTTGCTCAGGCTCATGGCGCCTCTTGGACTGGGTTATCGCGCAGCAGTTTCTCAACCGATTTGATGTCCAGCCGAATGTGTTTTCGTTTGGCTTCAATCCGCGGGCTGCTGCGCTGCTCGCTCTCGGGATAGACCGCGATGGTCGCCAGCTCCCCCTGCCACTGGATCGCCAGGGCCTCGATGGCATCGCCGCCGGGCCGCTGCGGTGCAAGACTGTCGGCTTCACTGTCAAAGCCCTGATTCATCAGAAAGATGCCCAGCTCTTTGGCGCTTGGCGCAAAACAATGCAGATGGATATCGCTGTGTTCACTGGCGGTCCCATTGGCCACGGCCCCGGTCAGCATCGGAGAAAAGTCCGCCAAGAGCTGCATTAAGGCCAGCGCCTTTTCGCGCAGCGCCTGCAGCCGCAGCGGCTGGGAATCGGATTGGAAAATTTTCTGATACTGACGGACGGCCTCCTCGATTTCTTCATTGGAAGGCAGGATCTCGCGCTGTAAACGGTGATGTTTTTTGCCGGCAATGCGCTCGATTGCTTTACGTTTTGCGTTGGCATAGTCCAGGCCCTCCTCGGCGATGAGGCTGGCGGCCGCTGCCGCGATTTCAGCCCGCAGCGTGCTGCCTGTCGAAAAGAGGTCACCTGTGTTTTCAAAAATCATGGTCGGCATTATGCCCATCGCTACAATGCCGGCCATGCATCTACATGTGATCGGGATCTGCGGCACCTTTATGGGGGGCTTGGCCCAGCTGGCCCGGTCCTGCGGCTTTCGGGTGACGGGATGTGATGCCAATGTCTATCCCCCGATGAGTACACAGCTGGCCCAGGCGGGCATTGAGGTGATCCAGGGCTTTGAGGCCGATCAGCTGGGGCTTGCTGCCGATGTCTGGGTGGTCGGTAATGTGGCCCGCCGCGGCATGCCGTTAATTGAGGCCTTGCTCAATCGCAACGCCCCGATGATTTCGGGTCCGCAATGGCTCGGCCAGGTGTTATTGCCGCGGCACCGGGTGCTCGCGGTCTCTGGCACTCATGGCAAGACGACCACCAGCGCGCTGCTGGCCTGGATTCTGGAAGCGTCCGGCCACCGGCCATCGTTTTTGATTGGGGGTGTGCCGGAAAACTTTGGAGTCTCAGCGCGGCTAAGCCCGTCGCTCGCAGTGCCACTGGCCGCAGCAGACGTTGACGGTGATCGCACTGTGCCGTTTGTGATTGAGGCCGATGAATATGACACGGCCTTTTTCGATAAGCGGTCAAAGTTTCTGCATTACCGGGCCGAGATCGCCGTTTTGAATAATCTCGAATTTGATCACGCGGATATTTTTCCCGATCTCGCCGCAATTGAGACCCAGTTTCACCATTGGATCCGAACGCTTCCGGCAGCGGGCCGGCTGATCGTGAATGGCCGTGAGCCCGCATTGGCCCGGGTGATCGATCGCGGCGCCTGGACACCCATCGAATTTTTCCAGCATCCTGAACACTGGTCGATTGGCCCTGTTCAGGGCGGCCAGGATCAAGAGGTCTTCGAGGTTTTTTGGAAGGGTGCGCTGCAGGGCCGGGTCGCCTCACCCTTACTCGGTGCGCACAATCGCAGCAATATCCTGGCCGCAGTGGCCGCAGCCCACGCCTATGGCGTAGCGGCTGATCAGGCCTGTGCCGCGATTTCTGGCTTTCGCGGCGTAAAGCGTCGGATGCAGCTGCGCGGCGAGGTCCGCGGCATTCAGGTGCTGGATGATTTTGCCCACCATCCCACCGCAATCGCCACAACGCTAGATGGATTGCGCGCACAAATGCAGCGTCTTCAGTCTTCGGGCCGCCTGATTGCTGTATTGGAGCCGCGTTCAAACACCATGAAGCTGGGCGTGATGTCATCGCGGCTTGCATCTAGCCTTGAATCGGCCGATGTCGTGTTTGGATATTCGGGCGGCCTGGATTGGGACTTAAATGCGGCCCTCGATCCGCTTGGCCCCAAAGCCCAGGCCCATGCTGACCTGCAGACGTTGGTCGCGGCAGTTGCGCAGGCGGCAAGGCCGGGCGATCGGATCGTTGTGATGAGTAACGGCGGCTTTGGCGGCATTCACGAGCGCCTGCTCGCTGCGCTGGCTTAAGCCGAGGACAGGCGGGTTTTCGGCCATGTTTGTACTGTTTGAAGAAGACGGCGCCTTTAAAGTCGGCACACTCTTTTCCGAGAGTGATGCAAGTCTTCAGGTAGAGATGGCCTCGGGCAAGCGGTCCAAGATCAAACGCACTGCTGTGCTGTTGATGTTTGAGCAGCCGGGCCGTGATGCGCTGATGCCCGCTGCCCAAGAGATCGCCCAGGGCCTGGATCCCCAGTTTCTCTGGGAGTGCGCCCCGCAAGATGAATTCAGCTTTACCGACTTTGCCCGTGAGGTCTTTTCAAATACGCCGCGCAGTGATGAGTCGGCGGGCCTGCTCATAGTGCTGCATCAGTCGCCAATATATTTTTATCGCAAGGGCCGCGGCCGCTATCGGGCGGCGCCGGAGGACGCATTGAAGGCCGCCCTGGCCGGGGCGGAGCGTAAGCGTCAGGCGGCACTCGAGCAGCAACGGCTGCACGAGGCCATCGTCGCTGGTGAGATGCCCACTGAAATCAAAGAGCGGGCGCTGATGCTCTTGGTGCGGCCTGATAAGCAGTCGGTGGCGTTTAAGGCCTTAGAGTCCGCAGCCCAGGCCTTACAGATGGCACCGGCGCGGCTGCTGCTATCGCGTGGCGCATTACCAAGCGCTTACAGCCTGCATCGGGCCCGCTTTCTGCAGCAGTGTTTTCCTGCGGGCACCGCCATTGATGTTCCCGCTGATGAAATCGATTTGATGGTGCGACAGTCCGAGCGGCTCTCATTGCCGCAGGCGCCGAGCCCAGCCTATTCGATCGATGATGCGACCACCACTGAGATCGACGACGCCTTTTCGCTGCAGGAGTTGGCCGAGGGCGGCTGGCGGGTTGGCATACATATCGCTGCGCCAGCGGCAGCCATTGGACCCGAGAGTGCGCTGGGCCAGTCGGCCCGCGAGCGGGCCTCGACGGTGTATTTCCCAGGCGAGAAAATCACCATGCTGCCCGAGGCAGTGATTGCGGCGTATTCGCTAGATGCAGGACGGGCCCGGCCGGCACTCTCCCTGTATGTGGACTTCAACTCAGAAGGCGAACGAGTGGCGAGCCAGTCGCGCCTTGAGCGTGTGCAGATTCAACAAAACATTCGGCTCGGTGAGTGGGAGCGGGCCCTTGAATTTCCTGACGAGCAGATTGCATCAGCAGACTTGCCGTGGGCGGGCCTAAAGCCATTGCTGATGCTGGCAAGGCGCCTGCGTCAGGCCAGAGAGCGGGTGCGCGGCCGGCCGGAGGCAGCGGGCCGGCCCGACTTTAATTTTTATGTGCAATGGAATGCCGCTAATCCACAGGCCTTATTGGTCGGTGACGGCCAGCCGCAAATCATTGAGCGGCGTCGTGGCTCCGCAGTGGATGTGCTGGTCTCGGAGTTCATGATTCTGGCCAACACCACCTGGGGCGATGCACTTGCACTGGCCCGACTGCCTGCGGTCTATCGGGTCCAGACGCTGGGCCGTGTGCGAATGCAAACGCAGCCGGGTCCACATCAGGGACTGGGTGTTCAGAACTATGCCTGGTCGACCTCGCCGCTCAGACGCTTCAGTGATTTGCTGAATCAGTGGCAGATGCTGGCGGTGTTAGGCCACCGTCAGCCGGTCTATCGTGGCAACGAGGCCGATTTATTTTCGAGCGTGACCCAGTTCGATGAGGCCTATAACCACTACGCTGATTTTCAGCAGACCATGGAGTCCTATTGGGCCCAGCGTTGGCTGGCCATGGCGCACGGACTTGAAAATCATGAGTCATGGACGACAACTGGCGCAGGCATCCCACTGCGCGAGCCTGCGATCGCGTTGCGGGGAGGCGGATTTCGGCTGCGTCGGGCACCACTGATTTGCCGCTGCGCCGATGCGCCTGAATTAACGCCGGGCGTGGAAGTCGAGTTGGATATTCTCGCCGCAGATGCATTAGAGCTCAGCCTTCAGGCAAGATTCGTGCAGGTGTTGTCGATGCAGCCGGAGACCGAGGAGGATTCGATCATGTTGCCCAGACACTATGCCGTGCTGGGAAGTCCAATTGCGCACAGCAAGTCTCCGGTGATTCATGCCATGTTCGCGCAGCAGACGGGTGAGGATCTGGAATATCAGGCGATTCAAGTGGCGCCTGCCGAACTTGCTGCTGAGATTGAACGTCTCATTGCCAACGGCTGGGGCGGCGTGAATCTCACAGTGCCGCTTAAGGAGCATGCCTTCGGGCTGGCCCGAGCCGCCGACTGGGAAATCTCTACGCGGGCCTTATCGGCGTGTGCCGTGAATACCTTGCGATTTGATGGCCATCAGGTTTTCGCAGACAACACGGATGGCATTGGCTTGGTAAGAGATTTGGAGCGTCTGCTGGGCGCAGCGGGCGCCTTGCAGGATGCGAGTGTTGTCGTGATTGGCGCAGGTGGCGCGGCCCAGGGCATTGTGGGCCCGCTTCGTGAGTCGGGGATTCGAAGCCTGCTGCTGGTGAATCGCAATCTGCAAAAGGCTCAGGAGGTCGCGGCCCGATGGCAGAGCCTGGATGCGACTGCAGCCGATTGGCTATCGGTGGCGCCACTGGAGTTGCTGGCTGAGCCGTGGACTGCGGCCGGGCCTGAGCTGGTGATCAACGCGACTTCAGCAAGCCTGGCCGAGCAGCAGCTTGCAATTCATCCCAGCGTGTTGTCTCGAGCGCGGGCTGCGGTGGACATGATGTATGGGCCAGCGCCCACCGTATTCATGCAGCAGGCCCAGCAGGCCGGTGCCGCCCGGGTCGCCGATGGCCTGGGCATGTTGGTGGAGCAGGCGGCCGAGGCATTTTTTCTGTGGCGGGGTGTTCGGCCGGAAACAGCTTCGGTATTGGCCGAATTGCGTTTACAGTGAGCGCCACCCTCTTAGCCGACGCCACCGAACTGTAGACTGCTTTGCGGTGGCCGGTTCCAGGCCTATGACCGAGACAATCGATCACTCCTCTTCTATTCGCGACCCTGAGGCCGCGCAGCTGGCCTTGGCCGAGGTCCAGGAGATCCTCGCGCGTCAGCGTCTTGAGAGTGGTCTTGTCCATCGTGAGCAGCATTCGGTTGCTGCAGATCGCCAATCTCTGGTTGAGCAACTCTTGGTAAAACAGCATCAGGCCGCATTGCAGTCGCGGCTTGATCGGCTGCACCCGGCAGACATTGCGTACATCTTGGAGGCCCTGCCGCGTGAAGAGCGGCTGATCATCTGGGAGCTGGTGCGGGCCGAGCGCGACGGAGAAATTCTTGTCGAGGTCTCGGATGCGGTCCGCGAGACCCTGATCGCGTCGATGGACCGCGAGGAGCTGGTTGCTGCTGCCGAAACACTGGAGCCTGATGATCTCGCTGCACTGGCCCCCGACCTTCCGGAAGAGGTGGTTGAGGAAGTGAGCGAGGGCCTCTCGATTGAAGAGCGCGAGCAGCTTCGGGCCGCGATGTCGTATCCCGAGGGCAGCGTTGGCGCACGCATGGATTTTGAGATGGTCACGATTCGTGATGACGTGAGTCTTGAGGTCGTGCTGCGTTATCTGCGGCGCTTTGATGAGCTGCCCAGCAATACGGATCAGGTGTTTGTGGTGGATCGCGAGGATCGGCTGCAGGGCAGCCTGCCGATTGGCCGGCTGCTGGTCCATGAGCCGGAGACCCTGGTCCGCGAGCTGATGATGGCCGATGTCATGCGGCTTGAGCCGCTGGATGAAGCGGGTGATGCGGCGCTCGCGTTTGAGCGTTACGACCTGGTCTCAGCGCCGGTGGTGGATCCGCAGGGCAGGATCATTGGCCGGCTGACGGTCGATGAAGTGGTGGATGTGATTCGTGAAGAAAGTGAACAGGATGTGCTGGCCCAGGCCGGCCTGCGCGAAGAGGAAGATCTTTTTGCATCGGTATGGGCGTCTGCAAAAAACCGCTGGCTTTGGCTGGCGTTGAATCTGTGTACTGCGTTTTTTGCCTCGCGCGTGATCGGCGCATTTGAAGGCACCATTGAGCGGGTGGTGGCGCTGGCCGCCCTGATGCCGATTGTGGCGGGTATTGCAGGCAACTCTGGCAATCAGACCATGACCCTGTTTATTCGCTCCATCGCCTTGGGCCAGGTCAATGCGAAAAATGCCCCGCGTCTATTTGCCAAAGAGCTCTCGATCGCAATGCTCAATGGCCTGGTCTGGGGATCGATTGCAGGCCTATTTGCCTGGTGGCTCTATAGCGATACGGATCAGGGAGTGGTCCTTGGGCTCACCATGATGCTGGCCATGCTTCTGAATTTATTGATCGGCGCCCTGATTGGCCTATTGGTGCCCTATGTGCTGGATCGGATTGGCCGGGATCCGGCGCTTGGCTCATCCGTGCTACTGACCTTTAGCACGGACTCGATGGGTTTCTTTATTTTCCTGGGGCTGGCGACGCTGTTTTTTGCTTAGCGTGCCCAGTTTTCAATTTTCAGATCAGGGATTCGTCTGAATTCTTGCTCGTTGTTGGTCACGAGCGTGGCATTTAATGTGATGGCCTGGCTGGCGATCAGCTGATCCATGGGGCCTACTCCTGCCCCCTTGATGTTGAGGGCATGTCGGATTTTTCCGTAAGTCCAGGCGGATCGGTAATCGAAATCCAGAATCTGGAACGGCATCAGGAACTGCTCCAGGGCACTCCGATTTTTCTTGGACTGGGATTTTTCGATACCAAAGACCAACTCGGCAACTGTGATGCTCGACAGCGCAATCTCCTCGACAGCGTGCTGGCTGAGCCGATTCAATACAGGCTCTGGATTTTTGTTGATCAGGTAGATGCAGATGTTGGTATCTAAAATTTTCATTTGACCAACTCTGGGCGCACCTGTTGTGCGGGCTGATCACGCTCAAGCTCAAGCCCCGGTTCAAACTGAGTTAACGCCTGTCGTACCAGCGCCCAAGCGTCATCTTTGGGGATGAGGAGAACGCCTTGCTTGGTTTTCTTAATGAAAACCTCTTGACCCGAAAATCGATAGGCCTTCGGAAGTCTTACCGCCTGGCTTCGGCCAGTCTGAAAAATTTTTGCCGTGTCCATGGGGAGTGTTTTAACTTGGTATATATCAACGGTATGTATCATAAGGGGCCCTGTCTGGGAAGACAAGAGTTTTAATATCTGCCTCTTCCCGGACAATCGGACTTTAGCCCTAGGTTTTTTACGGGGGGCTTATTGACCTACTGGAACAGAATTTATGACCGATCTTCTTCCAATCCTGACACTGCTCGCCGTGATGGTCGTCGGTGCGCTTGCCGTGATGCTGCTGCGCCGCTCGGGTGCCAGCAGCGATGATCCGCGCCTGCTCGAGCTGGTGGGCCGCGTGGAGTCATTGGGCAAAGAGGTCAACGCCCTAAAAGAAGTGGCCAATGCCGTATCAGGTATTCAGGAAAAACGGCTGGAGTCGTTGGCAACCCAAATTCAGCTGACGCTGGACTCTGTGAAAAAAGATATGGGTGAGCGGCTGACCCAGATGGGCCAGACGGCCGAGCAAAGCGCGGAGCGGGTCCGCAATGTCTTAAATGAACAGCTTGCCTCGATCCAGAAAGACAACGCTGAGAAACTCGAGCAGATGCGCAAGACGGTGGATGAAAAACTCCATGCCACTTTAGAAGAACGTCTGGGTCAATCATTTAAGCTGGTTTCAGAGCGGCTTGAACTCGTGCAGCGTGGCCTGGGGGAGATGCAGAGCCTGGCCTCTGGGGTGGGCGACTTAAAACGCGTGCTCACCAATGTGAAGACCCGCGGCACCTGGGGCGAATTCCAGCTCGAGGCACTGATTGAACAGATCTTCACCCGGGATCAGTATGAGAAAAATATGGCAACCCGGCCGGGTGTAGCCGAGCGTGTGGAGATTGCTATTCGTCTGCCTGGCCGCGCAGATGATCAGCCGGTCTGGCTGCCCATCGATGCGAAGTTTCCGATCGAGGACTATCAGCGGCTCTTAGATGCCCACGATCAGTCGGATAACGCCATGGTCGAGGAGGCCGCAAAGGCGCTGGAAGTGCGCATCCGAGGCGAGGCCAAAAAGATCAAGGAAAAATATATCGAGCCGCCGCATACAACCGACTTTGCAGTGATGTACCTGCCCACCGAGGGCCTATACGCCGAGGTGCTGCGACGTACCGGCTTGGCCGAGAGCCTGCAGCGCGATTACCGAGTGGTCGTGACCGGCCCCACCAATACAGCCGCTATGCTCAACAGCCTGCAGATGGGATTTCGCACCTTGGCTATTGAAAAGCGCTCATCTGAAGTCTGGGCACTGCTGGGCGGCGTGAAGACCGAATTCGAAAAGTTTGGCGGTGTCATCGCTGAGACCGAAAAGAAACTGCAGGAGGCCGCCAATAAATTCCAGACCGTCGGCGTGCGGACCCGTGCCATTCAGCGCAGGCTGCAGGATGTGCAGGCATTGCCGGTGGCCGATGCTGGCCCGCAGTCGTTTCTTGAATCGGGCCCCGAGGAAAACGAGGCCCCCTGATCAGGCAGTGCGCCGCATGAGTCGATGGGCGATGCCTGCATCATCAAATTCCGGTCCCTCGGCAACAAAGCCATAGCGCTCATAAAATCCGATTGCATGCATCTGGGCGTGTAGATAGGTCTCACGCTGGCCACGACGATCTGCTTCGGCAACAAGGCCTGCGAGTAGATTGCCGCCCAGGCCTTGGCCCCGATAAGACGCAAGCACCGCCATTCGGCCAATGCGCCCGTCGGTAGATAGCCGACCGGTGGCCACCGCCTGGCCATCGACTTCGATCAGCGCATGAATGCAATTGGCATCCCGGCCATCAAGTTCTAAAGCCTTGGGCACCTGCTGCTCCTGAACAAAGACCATGAATCGAATCGGTGTTGCCCGTGCTCCGAGTTCAGCCCAGCTGCCCAGCAGTAGCTGTTGATTTAAAGCCATGCTGCCCCCCTGACTCCCGAGGCATCGCCATGCTGCGCTGGCAGCAGCCGCGTGCGGACTGCCGTATCTGAAAATATCCACTGGCCCCAGCGGCTCGGCACTTCAGTGTAGATCTGGCCGATTTTGGAGAGCCCACCACCCACCACAATGATTTCAGGATCAACGATATTGATGATCATGGCCAGCGCGCGGGCGAGCTGGTCATAAAAACGGTCCATCACGGAGATCGCAGCCACATCACCGGCCGCGCTGCGAAGCACGATTTCTTCGACAGATGTCACCGCGGGGCCGCTGCCCGACTGGGCGGCTGCATGAAAGGCTCTCACCAGGGCAGGCCCGCTGAGAAAGGTCTCCACACATCCCCTGCGGCCACACCAGCATGCTGGCGTATTCAATTCCTGTGATGTCATCCACGGAAGTGGCACATGGCCCCATTCACCCGCAAGCCGGTTTGCGCCGCCTGCGAGTGCGCCATTGACGACATGGGCCCCGCCAACGCCGGTGCCGAGAATAATGGCAAAGACCGACTCGGCCCCCTGTGCGGCGCCGTCGGTGAATTCCGAGAGCGCCAGACAGTTGGCATCGTTGGCGATGCGAATCGGCTGGCCGAGTCGCGCTTCGAGATCCTGCTGAAGGTGCTGCCCATTGAGCCAGGTTGAGTTGGCATTGCGCACGCGGCCATCGTGGGGCGAAAGCGAGCCCGGGATGCCAATTCCGACGGCACACTGATTGGCCGCTGGAACATCATGCCGGGCCTCTGCAATTAAGCCGATTAAGGCCGACAGCGTGGCTGGATAGTGATGCTGAGGTGATGCGATACGCTTTTTCCATCGTATTGCGCCCGCTGAATCGAGAATTGCTGCCTCAATTTTGGTGCCGCCCAGATCAATTCCAAGTCGCAGCGTGGCGTCATCCATCGCGGTGATTGCAGCAGTTGACTTCAGCCGGTTTCGCCCAGCCAGTCGCGCAGAATCTCTTGGGCATGTTCATTGCGCATGGGCGGTGTAATGCGGTATTGGATGGGTGTTTCTGAGAATCGAATCGGATTGGCAAGTACATTGACAACGCCGTCTGCGGCCTTCGCATGTGACATGGCCACGACCATTTCGCGATGCTTGACCTGCGGATCTTCAAAGACCTGCGATAGCGTGTTCACCGGACCACAGGGAACGCCCACAGCGCCGAGGGCTGCAATCCAATGATGTCGGCCCTCGGTGCGCAGGGCGGCCTCCAGGGCTGCAACAACCTGCTGCCGGTGCTGGACCCGGCCTGCATTGGTGGCGTAATTGGGATTACTGGCAATCTCCGGCCGGCCGATGGTCTCGCAGAGTTTTCGAAATTGGCTGTCGTTACCTACTGCAACAATGATGGGATCGTCAGCGGTGGGAAAGACTTGATAGGGCACGATGTTGGGGTGGCCATTGCCCCAGCGTTGGGGATCTTTTTGAGTCGTAAAAAAATTGGTTGCGGTATTGATCAGTAAAGCAACCTGTGTATCCAGGAGTGAAATATCAATGTATTGGCCTTGGCCTGTCTGATCCCGATGCCGTAAGGCAGCGAGAATGCCAACGCTGGCATACATGCCGGCCATGACGTCGGCCAAGGCAACGCCGATTCTCATCGGCTCACCATCGGGTGTTCCGGTAAGGCTCATGATGCCGCCCATGCCCTGAATCAGAAAATCGTATCCTGCGCGGCTGGCATAGGGACCTGTCTGGCCGAATCCGGTGATCGAGCAGTAAATTAATCGCGGAAATTTATCTTTGAGCTGCGCATACGACAGGCCGTAGGCGGCGAGCCCCCCAACCTTATAGTTTTCAATCAGTACGTCTGCATTAGCCAGCAGCCGCAGCACCAGGGCCTGGCCTTCTGCGCTTGCCAAATCAATCTCAATCGATCGTTTATTGCGATTGGCGCACAGATAGTAGGCACTCTCCGAGGTGGGCTGGCCATCTTTGCCCGGCACGAATGGCGGGCCCCAGGTTCGGGTGTCGTCGCCTTCTGCAGGTTTTTCAACTTTCACAACATCAGCGCCCAGATCTCCGAGCAGCTGTGTTGCAGAGGGCCCGGCAAGAATGCGGGTCAGGTCGAGGACCCGCACGCCTTGCAGTGACATCGGCATCATGATTTAGCGACGACGATAGGAGCCACTCTTGCCGCCATGTTTCTCCATGAGCTGAATGCCGGTCATGGTCATGCCGCGATCAACGGCCTTGCACATATCGTAAATTGTGAGCAGTCCAACCTGCACCGCGGTCAGGGCTTCCATTTCCACGCCGGTCTTGCCGGTGACCTCGACAGTTGCAGTGCAGGCGATCGCCGCCCGCGACGGCGGCTCTGCTGAAGTGTCGTGACTCGCCAGATCGATGAGTTCGAAGTCCACCGCAACCCGTGACAGCATCAGAGGATGGCATAGCGGAATCAGCTCGGAAGTTTTCTTTGCGGCCTGTATTGCAGCGATTCTTGCGATCCCGATGACATCACCTTTTTTGGCATCGCCCTCCCGAATCAGTCGCAGGGTCTCGGGCTGCATCAGGATTTGGCCGCTGGCAATGGCGATCCGCCGGGTGTCGGCCTTGTCGGCCACATCCACCATATGGGCCTGGCCCGCGGAATCAAAGTGAGTGAACTGGGTCATAAACCCTATGATAGAGCGTATGAGTATCCTGGCAGCCCCCTGGTCGCGGCGTCTTATGACATCGGCGCTTGCCCTGAGTCTTGCGTTCAGCCAGCCGCCCGGGCTGCATGCGCAGGACCGCTCCCGAGGCGTGGACCATTTGCCCGCCCTCGGCGAGGCGGCGGTCGATGAGCTGAGTCCTGCGGCGGAGCAGCGGCTGGGCGATCAGATTTTTCAAGAACTGCTGCGTGTGGGTGTTGTCCATGATGATCCGGAGGCCACCGATGTCATGGCCCGTCAATCTCAGCGGCTTTTGGCAGCCTCGCGGCAGCTGGGCCACAGCAGCGAGGATCAGCCCTTTCGTTTTTTTCTAGTGAAAGATGCCACGATCAATGCCTTTGCGATGCCGGGTGGTTACATCGGCATCCATACCGGTCTGATTACTGCATCGGATCGTGAGGCCGAGGTCATGTCGGTGGTGGCCCACGAGATTGGCCATGTGACACAGCGGCATATCGCCCGAATGTTTGGCCAGCAGCGGCAGGGCTCAGCGGTGATGATTGCGGCCGCCGTCTTGGCGGCACTGGCCGCCCGCTCAAGCCCGGATGCCGCGATGGGCATGCTGTCGCTCGGGCAGACCGTCGCCCTGCGTGAGCAGCTCGCGTTTTCGCGTGATGCTGAGCGCGAAGCGGATCGTGTGGGATTGCAGATTCTTGCCGAGTCAGGATTTGATCCGAGTGCAATGTCGTCGATGTTTGAGCGGCTGGGCCAGGCCGGCCGGCTTTACGACAACAACGCGCCGACCTATTTGCGCACCCACCCGCTGACGACCGACCGGATCGCCGATATTCAGTCTCGACTTCAAAATGAGCCGGGCCTTGGCCGACTGGCAGGCAGTGACAATAGCCTTGAATTTGATTGGCTTCGGGCCAAGCTTGCCGCGCTTGCCGATAGCCGCGTGGATGGCCTGCGTAACGCCCGCAGCCGATTGGTGCTGCAGCTGAAGGACCCGAAGTTTTCCTCTGCCCAGCTGCAATCGGCGACCCATTTCGGCCTGTCATGGGTGAGCCTGCAGCAACGGGATTTCACCGCTGCCTCGGACCACCGCGCGCAAGCCCAGGCCAAGATTCGTGGCCACCGTTCTGAGCCGCTGGCACAGCCCTTACTGGACCATCTTCAGCTGCAGATTCTTTTGGCAGCCACGGAGACCGCTGAACAGAAAAAAGAGTTAGATCAGCTGGCCGGCGAGATGGCAGCCCGCCATCCCCGATCGCGGGCAGTAATGCGTCTGGCAGTTCTTGCACGACTGACTGCAGGCATAAGTGGCGATGAGAGTGCGGCACTTGCCCGCAACGCTGCACAGCAGTGGGCCAATGATCCGCAGGTCTGGGCGCTATTGGCCCGTGCTGAGAGTGCCCGCGGAAGAAAAACAGCCCAGCATGCTGCGCTTGCTGAGCAATATGCACTGGCCGGGGCTACCGCTGCGGCAATTGAACAGCTCACGCTTGCGCGGACGGCGGCCGATGCGGATTTTGTGACACTGTCTCGAATCGATTCACGTCTGACATCGCTGCGGGCTGCATTGCGGCGCGATCAGATTGAGCGGCAGCAGTCGGGCGGCCGAAACTAAATTCGTGTGATCACCTGCTCGGGCATGAGTTCGCGCAGGCAGGCGGTCGTGCCCAAGGGGCAGTCGCGCTGAAAGCAGGGGCTGCAGGACAGGCCGAGGTGCAGGATCTCCGCCCGATCGGAGTGGGGTGGCGTGTGCATGGGGTCGGTAGAGCCAAAAAGCGCGATGACAGGCGTATCTAAGGCGGCGGCGGCATGCATCAATCCCGAGTCATTGCTGATGACACGATTCGCGATCGCAATCCACCCAAAAGCATCCAGGAGTGTCGTCTGCCCAGCAAGGCTGGAAATTCGTTTGCCGTCAGCAGCCCCTTCGGCAATCGGCCCACTGCCTGCGGTGGCTATGGACTGCATCATGACAAGTGCCTGCTGGCGAATCGCGTCACACAGCGCCTGCTCTTTTGGACTGCCCAGCACGACGACTTGGTGCTGCGGGCTTCGCGATAACCAATGGGCCGCCGTCTGCGCGAAATATTCCGCTGGCCATTGCTTTGCGGGTCCGTATTCGGCACCGGGGCAGAGGGCCAGCAGCGGGCCGCTGGCCAGCGGCAGCGCAAGGCTAGTCGGGAGTACAAGTCGCGGCCGATCATTGCCCAGCGGATCGATATCGGTGGGCGGCCGCGGATGATCGGCAAGCTGGAGATAGTGGGCAATCATTGGGGCCCGTTGTGCCTGGCCCGAATGCGCTGAACTCTGAATCGGCAGGGCGGGCTGCCTTCGACGATCATTGATCAGTCCATAGCGGGACTCACCGATCATGCCGCGACGCAGGGGAATGCCGGCAAGCCACGGAATCAGTGCGGATTTAAGTGAATTGGGCAGCACCACTGCCATTTCATATTGGCCGCGCAGATCTCTCGCAATGCGTCGTCTTAAGCGCCACTGCAATTGGCCGCGGGCAAAGGCCACTTCATGCACTGTCTGGACACTGGGGCTGCATCGATAGACCGCAGCAACCGAGGGCAGCGCTAAAACATCCAGCGTTCGGCCTGCGCGTTGAAGATCGGCAAGCAATGGCAGAGAGAGAATTGCATCTCCCACCCATTGCGAAGCGATGATGAGCGTGCGGCGGGATTCAGTGGCCGTGGAGGACCGTGCCGGGCTCAAGCTGATATTCGGTGCCGCAGTAGGGGCATCGTGCCTTGCCATCGTGGCGGACATCAAGAAAGACCCGCGGATGGTGATTCCACAGCGGCATTTTCGGATTCGGGCAAAACGCAGGCAGATCGTCGGCCTTCAGCTGCACGATGGCGACGGCGGGAGAATTCGGGGCGGCGGCCATTGCGGAATTCAGACGGAATGAACCCAGTGGGCATAGCGGGCCGATTTGCCCGCCACCGCATCAAAGAAGACTTCCTGCAGGCGTTGTGTAATTGGCCCGCGGCTGCCATTGCCGATTTCACGATCATCAAGCTCTCGAATCGGCGTAATCTCGGCAGCGGTTCCGGTGAAAAATGCTTCATCAGCGCAGTACATTTCATCGCGGGTGATGCGTTTTTCGATCACCTCGATGCCGAGATCGCGGGCAATGGTCATCACCGCATCCCGCGTAATGCCGTCTAAGCAAGAAGCAAGATCGGGCGTATAGAGTCGACCCTGCTTCACGATAAACACGTTTTCGCCTGAGCCTTCGGAGACATAGCCTTCGGTGTCCAGCAGCAGGGCCTCATCGTAGCCATGGGCACCGACTTCCTGGTTAGCCAGAATCGAGTTGATGTAATAGCCACTGGCCTTGGCACGCACCAGTGAGACATTGACATGGTGGCGCGAAAATGAAGAAGTCTTCACGCGAATGCCTTTGGTGATGCCTTCTTCTCCGAGATAGGCGCCCCAGGGCCAGGCCGAGACCGAGACGTGAATCGTGTTATCGCGGGCGGCGACGCCGAGCTTCTCGGATCCTACCCAGATGATCGGACGGATATAACAGGACTCGAGGCTGTTGCGTTTCACGATGTCTTTTTGCACCTGCTCCAGGGTGGCCGCATCGAAAGGCACCTTCATCTGGAAGATTTTTGCTGAGTTCATCAGCCGCTGGGTGTGTTCCCGAAGGCGGAAAATTCCCGAGCCTGAGCCGGTCTTGTAGGCCCGGACACCCTCGAAGACCGCCATGCCGTAATGCAAGGAGTGCGTGAGCACGTGGATCTTGGCATCGCGCCAGGGCACAAAGTGCCCATCCATCCAGATCCAGCCATCACGGTCGGCCATCGACATGTCTTGCCCCTCGTTAAGTTTCTTGGCTGCCCATTCTAGCGGAGCCGCCCCTCTACAATCCACGCCATGCAAGATCCCGGTTCGCGCTCACGATGGCTTTCCGACCCCGCTGCCGCGATGGGTGTTCGCGATATGGTGCCTGCCATGGTGGCGATGGTGGCCTGGGGCATTGTGACCGGCGTGGCAATGGTGCAATCAGGCCTCTCGACTGGCCAGGCCCTGGGCATGACGCTGATGGTCTATGCCGGCAGTGCACAGCTCACCAGCCTGCCACTGTTTGCTGCTGCCGCACCGCTGCCCATCATTTGGGCAAGCGCCTTGATTGTGAATCTGCGATTCGTCTTGTATGGCGTTGCAGTGAAACCATTTTTTCAAGGCTTCTCGTGGCCGCGTCGGCTGCTCTTTGGTTTTGGCAATGTTGATGTGTTGTCGGCCGAGTTTTTGCGACGGTTTGATCCCACACGCCTAAAGACCGCAAGCCTTGTCAGTGAGCATCCCCCGGGGTTTTTACAGAGCGCGATTCGATATTTCAAATCCGCCGCGTTAACGATCTGGGCAGTCTGGACTGCGAGTTCAGTTGTGGGAATTCTTCTGGCCCAGTGGATTCCTGCCGCGTGGGGCCTGGATTTCATCGGAACCCTTGCCCTGATTGCCTTGCTGCTGCCCATGATTACTGGCCGCGCTGAGCTCTTGTGCGTTGTGGTCGCAAGCATGGCTGCCGTGCTAAGCGCATGGATGCCGCTAAAGCTTGGGATTTTGGTGGCGATGCTTGCCGGCGTGATCGCCGCAATGTGGATTCCCGAGGCCCAGACGGAACCGCATCATGAGTGATGCCACGATTTGGCTTGGGCTGATTGGCATGATGGTCATGACCCTGCTGACACGCTCGGGCATTGTGGTCTGGCCTGGCCCGATTCATCTTCCACCGCGTCTTCAGCGGGCCTTGCGTTTCGCGCCAATGGCCGCAATTGCCGCGGTGATTCTGCCGAGCCTGATCTGGTCGCCCCAGGGTGATGTCATTGGCCTGCTCGATCCTCGGCCGTTATCGGCATTTGCCTGCCTGTTGGGCTGGTGGATTTCACGGCAGATGTCAGTCTGCCTGACCGCTGGCATCGTGGTCTATGCCCTGGGCATGCTGGCCCTTTAAGACCACCGCGCGCTTGCGTTTAGGCTGAGCCCGAAGCGGACTGGTGCAGCGCTTGCAACGAACGAATCGTGGCGGGCGCCTCGCGAAACACAGCCTCCCATAGTGCGATGACGGCCGTCTGCTGGGCTTGAAATTCATGTGCATCAACGCGTGCCGAGGCCGCGCCCGAGAGCCGCTCCGCATGCTGTCGCTTGCGATAACTGCGGTAGGCATCTCCCACCTGGGCCGCCAGTTCTGCATCGATCAAGCCCAATTCACCAGCGATTCGCAGCAGTGCAATGTTTCCAAGGTTGCCGGTCAAGGTCGGATGGGCATGGCTGTGCCGCAGCACCAGTGTCTGGACAATGAATTCGATATCGACCATGCCGCCACGGTCGTGTTTGATATCAAACTGTGCGGACGGATTGGGATGGCCATCATGCATTTTCTGACGCATGGCCAGCACTTCTTCCAGGAGCCCCTCGGTGGGCCGTGCCAGGCGCAGCAGACGCTCCCGTTCTGCCTCGAAACGCTGGCCGATATCGCGATCGCCCGCGCAAAAGCGTGCCCGCGTCAGGGCCTGGTGTTCCCAGACCCAGGCATGCCGATGCTGATAGTCTAAAAATCCCTCTACCGAAGTCACCAGCAGGCCTGCATTGCCGTTCGGCCGCAGCCGAAGATCAATATCAAAGAGTGTGCCGGCCGCAGTCGCAGTCGAGAGCCAGACATTGATACGCTGCGCATAGCGGGCATAGATTTCACTGGCCGACTCATGCGAATCATCGTAGAGAAAAATGAGATCCAGATCCGAGGCATAGCCCAGCTCTTTGCCGCCAAGACGGCCATAGGCAATCACCGCAAATTGTGGCGTGTCGCGATGCCGACGTGTCAGCGTTGGCCAGACCGTTTCAAGTGTGACCTGCAAAACGCTGTCGGCCATGGCCGAGAGATGATCGGAGAGTGTTTCAACACTCCAGCGTCCGTCAAGATCCTGCACCAACAATCGAAACAGCGCGGCATGATGCGTCTCGCGCAAGGCATCCATCTGCTGCTCAATATCAGGCACGCCGTTGTGAACGGCCTCCGCAACGCGGGTCCGGAGCTCATCAATGAAGGCCTGCTGATCCGGAGGATCTTCGGCGGCACGCACATCCAGCAACTCATCCAGCACAATCGGATGCTGACGAAGATAGTCTGCTGCCCAGGCGGAGGCGCTGACCAGATGGGCAACGCGCAGAAATGCATTCGGATACTCATCAAAGAGAGCGAGATACGAGGCCCGCCGACCGATGGATTCCAGCAGCTGTTGTAGCCGCGTTAAGGTCTGCTCGGGGTTTGCTGTCTCGGATGCGAACCGCTGGGCCTGGGCTTTGAGCCGTTCAAGCCGCGTCTCGGCGGCCGGCTTGCCCGGTTCGGCAGGGGTTGGGCCAGCGGGCTCGGCCGTAAAGAGCCGCTCAAAAGACTGCTGGACCTGGCGTTGCGTCTGCTCAAGCGCCTGCAGAAATGCCTCGGCAGATTCATACGACATGGACTGCGCCAGATGGGCAATCGTTGCAAGCTTTCCGGGCATGACATGGGTCTGGGCATCGTCAAGATATTGCAATCGATGCTCAAGACGTCGCCAGAATTCATAGGCGTTGAGCAGCATTTTGACTTCTTGTGATTCCAGCCGGCGCGAGCGTTCCAGATAATGGTAGATCTCGCGGGTGCTGCGCGCCCGCAGGGGCTCTTCTTTGCCGCCGCGAATCAGCTGAAACAGCTGGGCAATGAATTCGATCTCACGAATGCCACCCGGCCCAAGCTTGACATCGACTGGCGCATGTTCGCCCGCCATATGGGATTCACGATTGGACTGTCGCCGCTGTGCCTCTTCGCGGATTTGTCCGTGCAATTCGCGTAAGGCTGCCATGACATTGAAGTCAAGATAGCGTCGAAATACAAAGGGCCGAACAATATCGTGCAGCCCGCTAATCGCTTGCTGAAATGCAGATGGCGTTTGGGCTACCGGCTGGTTGACCACCCGGGCCTTGATCCAGGCATAGCGTTCCCACTCCCGGCCTTGGACGATGAAATACTTCTCAAGCATGCCCAGGCTGACTGCAAGCGGGCCCGAGTTGCCATTGGGCCGCAGCCGTAGATCGACACGAAATACGATCCCATCGGCGGTGACCTCCCCAAGAAGGGCTGCAATGCGTCGGCCGACTTTGATAAAAAATGAGGCCGCATCGATGGGCCGGCTATTGGTGGTCGTGGCATCGGTCTCGCCGTCATCGGGAAAGACATAAATCAGATCCACGTCCGAGGAGGCATTCAGCTCGCGGCCACCGAGCTTGCCCATGCCGATAATCATCATGTCTTGGGGCTGGCCCTGGTGATCACGGGGGATGCCGTGCTGGGCAATCGCTACTGCCATTGCGCTGGCATAGGCGGCATTGATCGTCATGTCAGCCAAGGCGGTAATTGATTCCAGGCTCTCGTTTAAATCTGCAGTCCCAGCGAGGTCGCGGGCCATGATGGCCAGCAGTGCGCTGTCGCGAAACTGCCGAAGGGCAACGGTCATCGCCTCGGGCGAGGGCGCGCGCAGCACGTCCGCCCAGAAAAGCTGGAAATGCGCATTGAGCACATCGGGCGTGATCGCTGCCCGCACATCGAGCAGCTGTCCCCGGCTGATCACGCCGGGCAGCGCTCGGCGCGCGAAGGCCGAGTGATGCCAGGCGGCCGCGTAGCTGCTGGCCTCAGCGGGGCAGGGATCAATCGAATGGGACGGTGTCATGCTGGAATTGTCCGACAGGCGCATGGGACGAGGTGAGAAGACATGGGTCCTGTGCAAGAATCCCGTCCATGCTAGCGCAAGCGCCGGGCCGCATTCGACATCTCGCATGGCTGTTGATTCAGGCATCGGCGGCTGTCGTAGTCGCCGCGGCCGCCCTGGCCGCTGCCGCCTTGATTGCCCTGCATTTCTGGATCTGGCCTGCCATGTCCGATCGGCAGTCGGCATGGTTTTCGCAGTTTCAGGCCCAGATGTCGCAGCGGGGCCTGTCTGTTGCGGTGGGGGGGCTGACCGCGGACTGGGAGACCTGGTTTCGACCAAGGATTCGCGTCACTCAGCTTGAAATTGCCCGCCCCAATGGTGATCGTGTGCTGGCCATTGGAGAGATTCAGGCGGTTTTGGGGCCACGTTCACTGGCCTCACTGCTGCATTGGGCACCCGTATTCTCGGAGATCCGACTGCAGGACCCGCAGCTTTACGCAGAGCGTGATGCGAAAGGTGAAATCATCATCGCGGGCATTCCGCTGGCGGGAGATCAGTCGGATCCCGAGATGATGAATTGGCTCTTGCGTCAGGGCCGGCTTCGGCTGGATGGTGGAGAAATAATTTGGCACGATGTGATTCGCGGCCGGTCTGTCCGGCTGCGGGATCTCACCTTTGCAATGAACAACCTTGGCGTGAATCACGCCTGGGCCCTAAAGGCAACGCCGCCTGCCACTCTGGGCGAGGGATTTGTTGTGCAGGGTGATTTTCGTCACGCCCTTGGCGGCAGTCCTGCAGATCTTCGCGACTGGATCGGTGAGGCATTCGTTCAATTTGATCGCGTGAATCTATCGGAGCTGACACAGTTCGTGCATCTGCCGCAGGCCGCGCCACTGCGGGTCAATTCGGGCCAGGGTGCACTGCGGGCGTGGATCAAATTAGACGCAGGGACGCTGGAAGACCTTACGGTGGATCTTGATTTATCGGATGCATCGCTGCAGTGGGGAACGCCAAAGCGGCCGATGTTGTTAAAGCGACTCACCGGCCGGGTTCAGACACGGCTTGCGGACCGCGAGCAGCAGGTCAGCCTGACCAATGTACGCCTTGAGTCAAGCCAGCTGAAAACATCTGCCCAGATTCCATCGGCGGCACTGACCCTGAAGCAAAAACCCGGAGCGGGAAACCTATCTGCTCAGATCTCAGCAAAAACAATTGATTTGTCAGCTGCAATGTGGCTCCTAGAGCATATTCCGTTGCCGCAGGACTGGCGGTCATCATTGGCGGGACTGCAGCCTTCGGGCAGCCTGATTGATCTTCGACTGGCCTGGGAAGAAGAGGGCGATGTCGCAAAGCGGTTTTCAATTGACTCAGGCTTTGAGAATCTTTCGCTGGCCCCGTTGGGCAGGCGGCCTGGGTTTTCGCGGGCCTCGGGCAGTGTGAAGGCCAATGAGCAGTCGGGCGAACTCATGCTGGCGAGCCGCTCAGGCAGCCTGAGTTTTCCGGGGATATTTGAATCTGCCGCTCTGAATTTTGATCGGCTTGATGCGCAGCTCGGCTGGTCAACAAAAAATCTGTTGGCAGCAGCCGATGGCCAGCAGACAAGCGCAGAGGTCACGATTCGTCGGCTGGCAGTTTCAAATCCTGATCTCGCACTGGAGGCCTCGGGCGCCTATCGCTGGCGCAGTGGCAGTCTCGGCGAGGCAGATCTGTCTGGAAAGGTAATGCGGGCCGAGTTCAACAAAATCGTGGACTACGTTCCGAAGACAGTTGGCAGCGAGACCCGTGCCTGGCTTAAGCAGCATCTGATCAGCGCCAAAAATACAAGTGCCAGTTTTGAGCTGCTCGGTCCGCTGGAGCGCTTTCCGTTTCGTGATGCATCAGAGGGTAAGTTCATCGTGAATGCACAGACCGAGGCGGCGGTGATGCGGCCAACGGCGGGCTGGCCGCTCATTAACAATATTCGGGCCCAGGTGGTTTTCGATCGGCATCAATTCCGCACCGCTGCCAAGGGCGCGCGAGTGGGCCCGCTGGGCTTATCAGAGATCAGTGCCCGCATTGATGATCTGGAGGCCAACGATCCTGTTTTGCGGGTCGATGGCGTGATCTCGGGCGATCTTCAGGCCTTAATCGATACTGCGAATCAATCGCCTGTTAAAGCGATGCTGAAAGAAACAACGGTCGACATGCGGGCCAAGGGCCAGGCCAGCCTCGCGCTTGGCCTGCGATTAGATCTCTCAGTAGCCGATCGCAGCCAGATTAGTGGAAAGTTATCGACTGCAAAAAGCGTATTTCGTGTCGCGCAGGGCCTGCCTGAAATTTCGATTGCCGCCGCCGACGTCGGATTTAATCAATCCGGCATCACTGCGTTTAGTCTGCAGGGTCAGGCCCTTGGCGGACCGCTGCGGGTGAGTTCAAAGCCTGCTGAGCGCAGTCCCTCAGGGCCGGCTGTGCCCCTGACCATTTCAGTCGAGGGCCAGGCTGCTGGCCCGGCGCTCGAGCGCTGGACGGAAGAAGCCATTGGCTTATCGATCAAAAACACCTTGACAGGCAGCACGCGTTACAGTGCCACGCTGGAGCTGCAAGACACAACAATTCGGACCGTGATTCGCAGCTCGCTGGAGGGCCTGGGCAGCACGCTTGCGGGATCATTTCGTAAACGGGCCCAGGATGACTGGGGCCTGCGTATCGATGTGCTGCACCAGGAGCCACGCCCCGGAGCATCGGCAGCGCCAAGTCAGACCTGGACCATCAGCAGCAATCAGCAGCGGCTCAATGCGCGCATTCAACGCAGCCTGACAGCCCGACGAGAGGCCGTGATTGATATCGACTCACGCCAGCTGGCCGGCCAGTTCCGCTGGACTCCTGCGGTGGCCGCAGCAAAAGCAGCAAAAGGCGTGCGGACTCAGCCCTTATTACAGGCCCGGCTTGCGCGACTCTGGCTGGATGCACCAAGTACTGAGGACGCAGCCCCGCAAGATGAGACGTCCGATGCGATTGCACAGGAGTGGCCGACCGTTGATTTGGTGGTGGATGATTTTCGTGTGGGTGAGCGGGCCTGGGGTCGGCTTGAGGTTCAGGCCTCGCCAGTGGCGGCCACACGAAGCTGGGAGATCTTACGGTTTTCGGTTCTCAACCCGGATGCAGAGCTCTCCGGCCAGGGCCAGTGGGCGATGCTGACCCAGGGCCGCCAGCGGCGATCCAGGACTTCTCTAAATCTTGAGCTGCGGGTCAGCAATGGCGGCGCGCTGCTGGCGCGATCGGGCTATCCGAAAGTGATCCGCGATACCAAGGGCAAGATCGAGGGCCGGCTGCATTGGCCCGGCTCACCCCTTGATTTTTCGGGTGCTACTTTGAATGGCAATCTCAGCTTGAATCTTGAGCAGGGCCAGTTCTTGAAAGCCGATCCGGGCCTTGCGCGTCTGGTCAGCGTGGTAAATCTGCAGTCCCTGCCGCGGCGAATCAAACTGGATTTTCGCGATATTTTCTCGGAGGGCTTTACCTACGAACGACTCCGAGGCGACCTGCAGTTTCTTAATGGCCAGGCCAGCACCCAGAATCTTCGCATCATTGGTGTTCAGGCCTCGGTCATGCTGGAGGGCACCGCCGATATTCGTCGTGAGACACAGGACCTGCGGGTACTGGTGCTGCCTGAATTCAATGCAGGCTTGGCCTCACTCGGCTATGCCGCCTTGGTGAACCCCGCGGTTGGCCTGGGTGCTTTTGTGGCGCAATACATTCTGAGAAATCCTGTGCGCGAGCTCTTGTCTTATGAATACCGTGTCACGGGCAGCTGGGAAGACCCCGTGGTGGAGTCGGCCCGCCGTGAACTGCGCTCGCATACGCCTGAGATCAAGGCAAAATAAGCCAGCGGCCCAGGGTGGGTCCGCATCGATAACGGACTGCTGACATGGTGAGAGTGGCGGCGATACAAATGGTGAGCACCCCGCGAGTGCAAGAGAATCTCGAGCGCATGCGGCATTGGGTTGCCCAGGCGGCCTCTCGTGGTGCGCAGCTGGTGCTCTTGCCGGAGTATTTCTGCGTCATGGGCGCTGAAACCGATAAGGTCAGGCTGCGTGAGCCCCACGGGGTCGGCCCTGGCGCGCCGATTCAGCAGGCCCTTGCACAGGCCGCTGCCGATCATCAGGTTTGGCTGCTGGGCGGCACGGTACCCCTGGCTGCGGCTACGCCCAATCGAGTCCGCAACTCGGTGCTGGTCTTTGGGCCCGATGGCAAAGAGCGATCGCGTTACGACAAGATTCATTTGTTTGCCTTTAAAAAAGGCAGTGAGTCGTATGACGAGTCCGTCACCATTGAGCCGGGAAGTGAGCCGGTGGCCTGCCAGACGATTGCCGGCCGCACTGCGTTATCGGTCTGCTACGACCTACGCTTTCCTGAGTTGTATCGGGCTCTGGGTGTTTTGGATTTGATTGTCGTGCCGGCGGCATTTACTTACACCACAGGCCGGGCCCACTGGGAGCTGCTGCTGCGGACCCGGGCAGTCGAGAATCAGTGTTATCTGCTGGCCAGTGCGCAGGGCGGACAGCATGAGAATGGCCGCCGAACATGGGGCCACAGCATGCTGATTGATCCCTGGGGAGAAATCCTGGACTGCCTGCCCGAAGGCGAGGGCCTGGTGATGGGGGATTTGGATGCAGGCCGCCTGGCCGAGATTCGCCTAAACTTGCCTGCCCTTGAGCATCGCGTGATGGTCCATCGTGCGGTGAATGAAAACCTTTCGACTTAAAAGAAGACGCTATGAAGCCTGCAGAACTCGCGATTGCCTCACTGGCCACAGCCCGTGAACTCCTGCTTGAGCCCTATGGCCTCAACGAGCATCATCTGCACCGCGCCTTATCAGAGATTTTTGCCCACCGCGTTGATTTTGCGGATCTGTATTTTCAATACACACGGTCTGAGGCCTGGAGCCTGGATGAAGGTATCGTCAAAAGCGGCAGCTTCTCCATCGATCAGGGTGTGGGTGTGCGGGCGGTAAGTGGCGAGAAGACTGCCTTTGCATATTCTGATGTCCTGAGCCCCGAGGCCCTGCATGAGGCCGCCATCACGACGCGCGCGATTGCGCGCTCGGGCCGTTCCGCAAAAACCAAGCTGGCATCCTCGACAGCGTTGGCCATACCGCCGCAGTGTCTTTATGGCGATGCGGATCCGATCGCTGCACTGACTGCCCAGCAGAAGGTGGATCTGCTCGGCCGTGTGGAGTCTCTGGCCCGCAGCCGCGATCCGCGTGTTATTCAGGTAATGGCATCGCTTGCCGGTGAATACGATGTAGTGATGGTCTTGCGCAGTGATGGATTGATGGCTGCTGATGTTCGGCCATTGGTGCGGCTGTCGGTGACGGTGATTGTCGAACACAATGGCCGGCGCGAGCAGGGCAGCAGTGGCGGCGGCGCCCGGCGTGATCTCAGCATGTTCACCGATCCCTTAATTGAGCACTATGTCGAGGATGCAGTCCGCCAGGCCATTGTGAATCTCGATGCACGGCCTGCGCCGGCAGGCACGATGCCTGTCGTGCTGGGACCGGGATGGCCAGGCGTATTGCTGCACGAGGCCGTGGGCCACGGACTTGAAGGCGACTTTAATCGACGCGGCTCATCGGCCTTTGCGGGCCGAATCGGCCAGCAGGTTGCGGCCAAGGGGGTTACCGTCGTCGATGACGGTACCCTGAAAGATCGTCGTGGTTCTCTGAATGTCGATGATGAAGGCCATGCAACACAATGCAATGTCCTGATCGAAGATGGCATCTTGCGCGGCTATATTCAGGATTCATTGAACGCACGACTCATGAAGGTGGCGCCCACCGGAAATGGGCGGCGCGAGTCGTATGCCCACCTGCCCATGCCACGCATGACCAACACCTATATGCTGGCCGGCAAAGAAGATCCCCAGAGCATTGTGGCCTCCTTAGATCGCGGCCTGTATGCGGTGAATTTCGGCGGCGGACAGGTGGATATCACCAGCGGCAAGTTCGTTTTTTCGGCCTCCGAGGCCTACTGGGTTGAGGGCGGAAAAATTCAGTATCCGGTCAAAGGCGCCACCATCATCGGCAATGGGCCCGATGCGCTAACTCGGGTCACCATGATCGGCCGAGATCTTGAGCTGGATTCAGGCGTTGGCACCTGTGGCAAAGAGGGCCAGAGTGTTCCCGTCGGCGTCGGCCAGCCAACGCTGCGGATTGAGTCTCTGACGGTTGGGGGTACCGCCGGCTAAAATAGCGGCATGACCTCATTCACAACTGATACCGCCACGCCGCGCACCGACGATCTCCGCATTCGTGAGATCAAGGAAGTCGCCCCGCCATCGCATCTGCTGCGTGAGTTTCCGGTATCCCTATCGGCAGCCCAGCTGGTCAGCACGACGCGTCAGGCGATTCATCGGATCCTTCACGAAATGGAGGATCGGCTCTTGGTCATCATCGGCCCTTGTTCGATTCATGATCCCAAGGCCGCCCTGGAATATGCCGGCCGATTGCTTGAACAGCGCAAGCGTTATGCGGCTGATCTTGAGATTGTTATGCGGGTCTACTTCGAGAAGCCGCGGACAACGGTCGGCTGGAAGGGCCTGATCAATGACCCGAGGCTAGATGGCAGCTACGACATCAACCTCGGCCTGCGCGCCGCACGCGAGGTCTTGCTGCGCATCAATGAATTGGGCGTGCCGGCAGGCACCGAATTTCTTGACATGATTTCGCCGCAGTACATCGCTGATCTGGTGGCCTGGGGCGCAATTGGCGCCCGCACGACTGAGTCGCAGGTCCATCGTGAACTCGCCTCTGGCCTGTCATGCCCTGTGGGATTTAAAAACGGCACGGATGGCAATCTGCGAATCGCGCTGGATGCAATCAAGGCAGCGGCCCATCCGCATCATTTTCTTTCCGTGACCAAGGCGGGCCACTCCGCCATTGTCTCCACGGGCGGCAATGAAGACTGCCATGTCATTTTGCGTGGCGGCAAGGCACCGAACTATGATGCCGCGAGCGTGGAATCTGCCTGCAAAGACTCGGCGGCAGTCAACATGGCCTGCCGACTGATGATCGATATGAGCCATGCCAACAGCAGCAAGAAACCCGAGAATCAACTGCACGTGGCCCAAGACATCGCCGATCAGCTGTCGTCCGGCGAGCGCCGCATCTTTGGCGTGATGGTGGAAAGCCATCTCGTTGGCGGACGGCAGGACCTCGTGCCCGGAAAGCCGCTGACTTACGGACAGAGCATCACCGATGGCTGTATTGATTGGGAGGGCAGCCTCTCGATTCTGGAGAACCTCAGTCAGGCCGTGCGGGCCCGCCGGCTTCGACTCGCTGCCGCTTAGGCAGTGCTGTCACTGCTGGCATCGCGATCGCGACGCCAGAGCACATCGTTTCCTGGCCCCTGACATTGCGGGCTGCGATTCAGTCGACGCGCTGTGACAAACAGCAGATCGGATAGTCGATTGAGATACTGAATGATTTCATTGCGTACCGGAGAGGCGGTTCTGAGGTGGACCGCACTGCGCTCTGCGCGTCGGGCGACTGTGCGGCAGACATGGGCCAGTGCAGAAGCCCGGCATCCTCCCGGCAAAATAAATTCGGCCAGCCGCGGTAATTCGGTATTCCAGGATTGAAGGGTTTCATCAAGGCCCGCAATGCGGGCCTCACGCAGCAGCTCAAAACCCGGAATCGAGAGTTCACCGCCAACATCAAAGAGATCGTGCTGGATCTCAATCAGCACCTCGCGGACCTCGGCGGGCAGGTCCTCGGTCAGCAGCACGCCGATGGTGCTATTGAGCTCATCAACATCACCGATTGCATTGATGCGTGCATGATCTTTGGAAATACGGCTTCCATCACCCAGGCCGGTGGTGCCATCGTCGCCAGTGCGAGTGGTAATTGCGGAGAGACGATTGGCCATATGGGGGTAACGGGCTTGCGCTTGTTATAAAATGTTCGGATTCTATCGAACAACCGCTGCGTTCAAATGCAGTGGCCCCATTAAAAAATGAATGCCCCCAGAGAACTCCACCTTGGCGAGTTGCGTTTTGCAGACTTCACCCAGCCAATGGCGCCTGCCAAGCGCGACGGCCTGATTCGTGCGCTCGGGCAGGTGGTCCCCGCAAAGGATCTGCTCTGTACCGACGAGGCCCTCAAGCCGTATGAATGCGATGGTCTGGCGGGCTATCGGCAGATGCCATCGGTGGTGGTGCTGCCCACCCAGGAATCACAGGTGGTCGAAATCCTTCGGATCTGCCATCAGATGGATGTGCCAGTGGTCGCGCGGGGTGCGGGCACTGGACTATCCGGGGGCGCAACACCGCATCGGGGTGGCGTCGTGCTGTCGCTCGCCCGTTTAAACGCGCTCATCAGTATTGATCCCATGGCCCGAACGGCCCGTGTGCAGCCGGGCGTGCGCAATGCGGCAATCTCTGAAGCAGCAGCCCCCTTTGGCCTGTATTACGCGCCGGATCCGTCGTCGCAGATCGCCTGCTCAATTGGCGGCAACGTCGCGGAGAATTCCGGTGGCGTGCACTGCTTGAAATATGGCCTGACGGTTCACAACGTGCTGCGTGTCCGGGCAGTCACGATGGAAGGCGAGATTATCGAACTGGGAAGCGAGGCCTTGGATGCGCCGGGCCTTGATCTCTTATCGGTGGTGATTGGCTCTGAGGGCATGCTGGCCGTGGCCACTGAAATCACCGTGCGTCTGATTCCGCGGCCGCAGCTGGCACGGGTCATCATGGCCTCGTTTGATGATGTGGAAAAGTCAGGCCAGGCAGTGGCCCGCCTGATTGCATCAGGAATTATTCCTGCGGGCCTAGAAATGATGGATCAGAAAATGGCAGCAGCCGTCGAGCAGTTTGTACATGCTGGATACGATCTGCAGGCCAAGGCCATCTTGTTGTGTGAGTCGGACGGCACCCCGGAGGAAGTCGAAGAAGAAATCGGCCGTATGAAGGAAGTGCTGCGTTCCAGTGGCGCTACCGATCTCAAGGTCTCTGAATCCGAAGAACAACGGCTGCGCTTTTGGTCTGGAAGAAAAAATGCTTTTCCGGCCGCCGGCCGCGTCGCTGCGGACTATTACTGCATGGATGGGACCATTCCGCGGGCCAAGCTCGGCGAGATGCTCAATCGCATTGCCGAAATGGAGGCCCGTTATGGCCTGGGCTGTTTAAATGTTTTTCATGCAGGCGATGGCAATCTGCATCCCTTGATCTTATTTGATGCATCAAAGCCGGGCGAATTTCATCGCGCTGAACTTTTTGGTGCTGAAATTCTCGAGGCCTGTGTGGAGTATGGGGGCACGGTAACGGGCGAGCATGGTGTGGGCCTAGAAAAGATCAACAGCATGTGTGTTCAGTTCTCACCCCAGGAGCGGATCGCATTTTTTGCAGTCAAGCGCGGCTTTGATCCTGCGGGCCTGCTGAATCCGGGCAAGGCGATCCCCACGCTGTCGCGCTGTGCGGAATACGGCAAGATGCATGTGCACCGCGGCGCATTAAAGTTTCGGGATCTGCCCCGCCTCTGATGTCACCTGCCACACCGTTTGATCCGGACTGGCTGCGCCAGTCCGGCGAAATGATTCTTCAGGCCGGCCGGCTGGGCCAGTCGCTGACCATTCGTGGCCATGGCTCGAAGGATTTTTATGGTGGCCTGCCGGCGGCCAATCATCCTGTCCTCACCACATTGCCGCACACAGGCGTTGTCGACTACGACCCGGCGGAGCTGGTGGTGGTGGCCCGTTGCGGCACGCCCATTCAAGAGCTCGAATCGGTCCTGGCCAAGTCTCAGCAGATGCTGGCCTTTGAGCCGCCGCGTTTTGGCGGCCGCGGAACGGTCGGCGGCATGATTGCTTCGGGCCTGTCGGGCCCACGCCGGGTCTCGGCAGGTGCTGCAAAGGATTTTGTATTGGGCATGACGCTACTGGATGCACAGGCGCAGGCCCTGCGTTTCGGCGGCACAGTGATGAAAAACGTTGCCGGCTATGACATGTCCCGGCTGCACACCGGTGCGATGGGCACACTTGGCCTGATTGTGGATATCTCATTAAAGGTTTTGCCCGTGCCACCGGCGCAGGCCACCTTAATCTTTGAGGTGGCAGCGCAGGAGTCCATCACTTGGACCAATACCTGGGCCGGCCAGCCGCTGCCGATTGCTGCGACCTGCTGGTGCGATGGCCGTCTTCACCTCAGGCTCGCGGGCGCAGCGGCCGCAGTGCGGGCGGCCCGGGAAAAGCTCGGCGGCGAGTCGATGCCTGAGCCTGGGGCCCGTGATTTTTGGGCCAGGCTTCGCGATCATGATCATGATTTTTTCTCGGTGAATTCGGCCGAGCCGGATCATCATCTCTGGCGCCTCTCCGTGCCATCGACGGCCCCGCACTTTGATGGCGTGACGGATCCCCAGTGGATTGAGTGGGGCGGCGCATTGCGATGGATCAAGACCCGCGCATCCGCGGCCGCGCTGCGGGCCTGGGCGTCAGCGCAGGGTGGCCATGCGACATGTTTTCGTGCGGCCTCCGACACCATTCGGCAGCAGGGCAGCTTGACAGCACCCGATGCGGCGCTGATGAAAATTCATCAGCGACTGAAACAAGAATTAGACCATCAGAGAATTTTCAATCCAGATCGGCTCTATCCCGGGCTCTAAGGAATTTTGTTGTCATGGAAACGACGCTTGCTCCTCGCTATGCCCAATCGCCGCAAGGCCTCACCGCCCAGGAGATTCTTCGGCGTTGCGTGCACTGCGGATTTTGCACCGCGACCTGCCCGACTTATCAGATTCTTGGCGATGAGCGCGATGGCCCCCGCGGCCGGATCTATCTCATTAAACAAATCGCCGAGGGTGCCGATGTTGGCCGCGAGACCCAGGTCCATCTCGATCGCTGTCTGACCTGTCGAAACTGCGAGACCACCTGCCCTTCGGGCGTGGAGTACGGCAAGCTTGTTGATATTGGCCGTGAATGGATTGAAGATCGTCTGCAGCGTCCGCGGAGTGAGCGCTGGATGCGGCAGATCTTAAAGGCAGGGCTCACTTCTTCCTGGTTTGGGCCCGCCATGCGGCTTGGCCAGCAGGTCCGCGGCCTGCTGCCGGCATCACTGAAAGCAAAAGTTCCTGCCTATCGGCCGCCGGGACCCATCCCCCATCGTCAACATGCGCGCAAAGTCATTTTGTTGAAAGGCTGCGTGCAGCCGGCAATGATTCCCGCCATTGATGCGGCCACACAGCGTGTCTTAGATGCCCTTGAGTTTTCATCGCAGATCGTGCCCGGCTCGGGCTGCTGCGGGGCCATTCGCCATCATCTCGCGGATGCCGCGGGTGGCCTGGCGGATGCGCGTCGCAATATTGATGCATGGTGGCCGCAGGTGAGTGCTGGCCAGATTGAGGCCATCGTTGTGAACGCCTCAGGCTGTGGCGTGATGGTGAAAGACTACGGCCATCTTTTGGCCCACGACCCCGACTATGCGCAGCGGGCAGAGCACATTAGCCGTCTTGCGAAAGATCCAATTGAATTACTCGATGCCCTCAGTACAAGACTTCAGTCAGCATTGACGCCGAGTCTGCCGGTGCAGCGCGTTGCATTTCATCCGCCCTGCACGCTGCAGCACGGCCAAAAGATTAAAGGCGCGGTCGAGCGGCTCTTAACTGCCTTGGGCGCGCAGCTGGTGCCGGTGGCAGACAGCCATCTCTGCTGTGGTTCGGCGGGAACCTACTCGGTCTTGCAGCCACAGCTGTCTCAAGAATTAAAGGCCCGCAAATTGACAGCCTTGACGGCCAGCCGGCCTGAAGTGATTCTCTCGGCCAATATCGGCTGTATTACCCATCTTGAGTCGGGCACCAAGATTCCAGTGCGCCATTGGCTGGAGTGGATCGACGAACGGCTGAAGTCTAGGCCGGCGTAATGCTGCCGAGTATGCGGGGGCCGATTGCCCCCGTGACACTGGGGCAGTTGCCCGGCTGTCCGGCGAGGGTCCGACCGGCAAGCCAGGCAAACGCTGCAGCCTCGATGGCCTGCGGTGACCAGCCCATCGCTTCGGTGGATTGGACGGGTAGATCACGGCCCACGGCCTTTCGGATCGATTCCGAGAGCCGCTGCATCAGCGCAGAATTGCGCGCACCACCACCACAAATCAGGACCTGATCGCACAAGGGCTGCCGTTCATTTTTGGCAAGCCGCTCGAGCCGCGCGATTTCATTGGCGATGCTATCGGCTGTCAATGCAAGCAGTGTCGCCTGCACATCCTGTGCAGCAATGCCTGCAAATGCCGACTGACATAAAAAACTATCAATCCATGCGGCATTAAATAGCTCACGGCCGGTGCTGCGGGGTGGCGCATACGCAAAAAATGGATCACCCAGCATGGCTTTGAGCAGCAGCTTGTGGGCCTGGCCGCTCTGGGCCCACTGGCCATTGGTATCAAAGGCCTGGCCCAGATGGCGCTCTGTCCATGCATCCATCAAGAGATTGCCCGGCCCAGTGTCATAGCCCAAGAGCATGGGGCCCAGCCAGGTGATATTGGCGATGCCACCAATATTGACCACAGCACGCAGCACTTTGGGGTCTGCAAACAGGGCCTGATGAAAGGCGGGCACCAATGGCGCGCCTTGGCCTGCCGCTGCAATGTCCCGGCTACGAAAATCGGAGACCACCGTGATGCCGGTCGTCTCGGCGATGCGGGCGGGCGCATTCAGCTGGATCGAGTATCCGAGCCGCGGCTGGTGCCGCAGGGTCTGGCCATGCACGCCGAGTGCAATGACATCCCGGCGGGAGAGTTCGAGATGGATCAGGCACTCCAGTACTGTGCGGCTGATCGCATCAGCCAAACTATTGGCCACCAGCGCGCTGCGATGCAGTTCATCATCGCCGCGCTGCTGTAATTCAAAAAGCGCCTCTCGAAGGGCCGCATCAATCGGCCGAGAAAAAAATCCACGCAGCGAAATGTCTTGCCGAACCTGGCCCAGCGTTACCGTCTCGCCCATCTGCAGCACCGCGATGTCAATGGCATCCATGCTGGTGCCTGTCATCACGCCTGCGATGAGTTTCATCGCCTACTGGGCCCGGGCCGTATTCACGTTGTCAAGAAGCGATAACCGGCCACGCAGATCGGTTGCCGCCACTTCAAAACTTTTCAATGCGCTGCCGGTGAGGCTCGGCACCTGCGGATTTTCCGCGATGATGCGGCTCGGATCCACATGCCGGCCATTGACTCGAAATTCATAATGAAGATGGGGGCCGGTGGCCCAGCCAGTGGTGCCGACAAATCCGATCACTTCACCCATGTTGACGTTTTTACCCCGCACCATCTTGGGCGCGTAATCGCTCAGGTGGGCATAAAGCGTGGAGTAACGTTCATTGTGTTTGATTTCAACCGTGTTGCCATAGCCGGTGCTCCAGCCCTTGGATACCACAACACCATCGGCCACACTGCGCACTGGCGTGCCATAGGGCGCGGCATAGTCAACGCCGCGGTGGGCCCGCGGGTCACCAAAAAGCGGATGCAGGCGATAGGTCGTGAATCCCGATGACATCCGTGTGTAACGCAGCGGCTCGGCGAGAAATCCGCGTTTGACCGAGCGGCCCTGGGCATCGTAGTAATTGCCCTTGCGGGTTTCGGGGTGTTCGAAATAAAGGGCTTCATAGGTCTTCTGGCCCGCCTCAAATCGGACGGCCAGGAGCTTGAAGGCACCGATATCGCGGCCTCCGACCAGCTGGTTTTCATAGATCACGCGCACGATGTCGCCCGAACTCACCTGCCGGCGGAAATCAAGATCCGATTCAAATAAGGTCACGACCTGCTCGGTGATGGCTTCCGGCACGCCGGCCTCGTCCATCGCGCCGTAAAAGGATCGGCCCACCTGCACTGAGCGGTGCTCGATACGCATCTCGGATCCCAGTCGCGCAGTGCGGGTCGTGAATTGGCCTTCACCGGTCCGCTCGACGATCCAGGCATCCAGCTTATTGAGCAGCTGAAGCCGCAAAAGCCTGCCCTCGAGGTCAGTTCTCACCAGTGCGGTCTGTCCTGCACTGTTGCGCAAAATGCCGGCGGTCCGTGTGTCTTTACGCAGGTATTGCCGGGCGTCCCGATCCTCGACACCGAGCCGCTCTAATAGGCTTTCAAATGAATCGTTTTTTCGGACCTCGTCCTCGCGGGTCAGCTCAAGGCCATGCGCAGCCAGTGCCTTCATCTGGAGTTCAAGGGTCTCGGGCTTGATTTCGATGGCGACCTGTTGATTCAGCACCCGAGATTCGGCCTCGGAGATGCCCGACAAACCAAAGGCCGTGATGGCCGCCATCATCACGCCAAAAACGGCCGGGCCGAGGGTCCAAAGGCGCTCCGGGCGCCGAAGAATTAGCCTGCGCATAAGGGCTAAAATTCTAGCCTTTTCCCCCTTCGAGATCCCCTTGAATTCAGCAAGTCAGTCCCCGGTTTCAGGCGCCCATGGCGGCCCGTTGCCTGAAATGTCCCCGGCGGTAGCCCAGGCGATGCAGACCGTGATGCGTGGCTGTGAAGAATTGCTGGTGGCCAGCGAGTTCGTCGACAAACTCGCCCGCAGTGAACGGACTGGAAAGCCCCTGCGGGTCAAGCTGGGCCTGGATCCGACCGCCCCGGATTTACACCTGGGCCACACGGTCGTGCTCAATAAGCTGCGCCAGATGCAGGATCTCGGCCACACCGTCATTTTTCTGATTGGAGATTTTACTGCCTTGATTGGTGACCCGACGGGCCGCAATGCCACGCGGCCGCCACTGTCGCCAGAGGAAATTCGGGCCAATGCCCAGACCTATTTCAATCAGGCATCTCTGGTGCTGGATTCCGAAAAGACTGAGATTCGCTACAACTCAGAATGGAATGATGCCCTGGGTGCGCGCGGCATGATCACGCTGGCGGCCCGCTACACGGTGGCCCGCATGCTGGAGCGTGACGACTTCACCAAGCGGTATCGGGGTGGCACGCCAATCTCGGTCCATGAGTTTCTGTATCCACTGGTGCAGGGCTACGACTCTGTGGCCCTGCAGGCCGATCTTGAACTCGGCGGCACAGATCAGAAATTTAATCTGCTGGTGGGCCGAGAGCTGCAGCGCGAATACGGCCAGGAGCCGCAATGCATTCTGACCATGCCACTGCTCGTGGGCTTAGATGGCGTGGAGAAGATGAGTAAAAGCAAGGGCAATGTTGTGGGCCTGCTGGATGCGCCATCAGAGATGTTCGGCAAGCTCATGTCGATTTCTGATGCATTGATGTGGAATTATCTTGAGCTCTTATCCTTTCGATCCTTGACCGCCATCACGGCGCTGAAAGCCGAAGTAGCGGCGGGCCGAAATCCACGTGATGTCAAAGTGGATTTCGCAATGGAAATCGTCGAGCGCTTCCATAGCCGTGCTGCTGCGATCAAGGCCCTCGAAGATTTCGAGGCCCGCTTCAAACAGGGTGAAATCCCCGAGGACATCGCCGAGATGACGCTGTCTGGCGCACCCATCGGCATTGTTGCTGCTTTAAAGCAATCGGGCCTTGCACCCTCGACCTCCGAGGCCATTCGCAATATTGAGCAGGGTGGCGTGCGTATCGACGGAGAGAAAATCGTCGATCGGCAGCTGCAGCTCTCGGCGGGCACCTATGTCTTGCAGGTAGGAAAACGCAAGTTTGCCCGGGTGAGTATTGCTTCATGAATGCCCTGAGTCATCAGCGGCCAGATCGGCCGGTATTGATTGCGGGCCTGATTGCGATTGTCGCGGTCTATTTTTTAATTCTCGTCGGCGGCACGGTGCGGGCAACAGGCGCAGGCATGGGCTGCCCGGATTGGCCGCTTTGTTTTGGCCAGCTGATTCCCCCAACGGATGAGTCGCAGCTGCCGCCCAACTGGCGTGAACTTTATGCCGATCGGGGCTATGACAAGGCGCCCTTTGATCCGATGAAGACCTGGATTGAGTATGTCAATCGCCTCGTGGGGGCCACAATTGGCCTACTGATTATTGCCTTTGTTGTGACCGCTGTACGTTTTCGCAGAATCGATCCGCCAGTTTTTTTGGTCGCGATTGCCGCGTTGCTGGCCGTTGCGTTTAATGCCTGGCTCGGCTCCAAGGTGGTCTCAACCAACCTGAAGCCCGTCGTGATTTCGTTGCACATGGCGGGTGCTTTCGCGGTGCAGATGGCCTTGATTTATGCCACCACACGGGCCTGCCGCGATCGGCTCTCGGCCCAGATCGCCGAGGCCTCGGGCGGCGGCCTGCCGGGATGGTTTCGGCCGCTGCTGCTGCTGACGATTGCAGCCCTGGTGGTGCAAATTATTTTAGGCCTGCAGATCCGGGAGAGCGTTGATCTGATCAGCCGCAGTGCGACCGATCTCGAACGCAATCAGTGGATTGAGTTGGTGCCCCAGATTTTTTATGTACATCGGTCATTTTCTTGGGTGATTCTGCTGCTGGCGGCCGCCCTCACGCTCAAGCTGATGCGCTCGCCGCTGCGAAAAACTCTGGTGGGCCATGCGGCAATCGGACTGGTGCTGCTGATTGTTTTTGAAATGCTGCTGGGCGGCGCTTTAAATCATCTGGGCTTTCCCATGATGGCCCAGCCGGTGCATTTGCTGACCGCACACTTGATTTATGGCGTGCTCTGGTTTCAATGGTGCCTGCTGTCTGTGAACTCCCAACCCGCCCCTCATCTGAATAGGAAGGCCTATGTTTGATCGTCAAATCCCGCTTGCCCAACATGACGCAGAAGTTGCTGCAGCCATCGCTGCAGAAAATAAGCGGCAGGAGGACCATATTGAGCTGATTGCCTCGGAGAACTACGCCAGTCCAGCCGTGATGGCGGCGCAGGGCTCGCAGCTCACCAACAAATATGCCGAGGGCTATCCGGGACGGCGTTACTACGGCGGCTGTGAGCATGTGGATGTCGTCGAGCAGCTGGCGATTGATCGGCTCAAGAAACTCTACGGTGCTGAGGCCGCTAATGTGCAGCCGCATTCGGGTGCCCAGGCCAATCAGGCTGTATTTTTTGCATTCCTCAAGCCCGGCGACACGATCATGGGCCTGTCGCTGGCCGAGGGCGGCCACTTGACCCACGGCATGCCGTTGAATATGTCGGGCAAGTGGTTCAACGTGGTGCCCTATGGTTTAAATGCGAAAGAAGAAATTAATTACGACCAGATGGAGACCTTGGCACGGCAGCACCGGCCGAAGCTCTTGATTGCAGGCGCGTCGGCCTATGCGCTGAAAACCGACTGGGCCCGCTTTGCAAAGGTCGCCAAAGAGATCGGCGCGATTTTTATGGTGGATATGGCCCATTACTCAGGCCTAATCGCCGGCGGTGTCTATCCGAATCCTGTGCCCCATGCGGATGTGGTGACCTCGACCACCCACAAGAGCCTGCGTGGCCCCCGTGGCGGCATCATTCTGATGAAGGCCGAACATGAAAAGGCGATTAACAGCGCGGTATTTCCGGGCCTGCAGGGTGGGCCTTTGATGCATGTCATCGCCGCAAAAGCGGTGGCCTTTGGTGAGGCACTGCGGCCAGAGTTCAAGGCCTATTCTCAGTCCATCATTGAAAATGCGCAGGCCTTGGCCGAGTCCTTAGTGGCCCGTGGTCTGCGCATTGTGTCGGGCAGAACCGAGAGCCACCTCATGCTGGTGGATCTACGGGCAAAGCACATCACCGGCAAAACGGCAGAGGCTGCACTTGGAGCAGCCCACATCACGGTGAATAAAAACGCGATTCCCAATGACCCAGAAAAGCCGATGGTGACCAGCGGCATTCGGCTTGGAACACCCGCCTGCACCACCCGGGGCTTTGGGCCCGAGGAGATGCGCCAGGTGGGCAATCTGATTGCGGATGTTCTTGAGGCGGCCGAAGATGCGGCCGTTATCGAACGTGTGCGCAGCCAGGTGGCCGCATTAACTGCGCGCTTTCCGGTGTATCGCTAGGCCAGGATCGAATTCATCATGCGCTGCCCTGCCTGCGCATCAGATGACACCCAGGTCACGGAGACTCGGGTCTCCGATGATGCCGTCGAGATTCGCCGCCGCCGCAGATGCCTTGCCTGCGGCCGTCGATTCAAGACCGTCGAGCGCATTGAGCTCTCGCTGCCCACGGTGGTGAAAAAAAATGGTGCCCGCCTTGAGTTCGATGACAAAAAGCTGCGCGCAAGCCTGGCCTTGGCCCTGCGCAAGCGGCCAGTCCCCGCCGAGATTCTCGATGCATCGGTGCGAAAAATTGAAGAGCAGCTTGCCGCCAGTGGCGAGCGCGAGGTCGCAACACAGCGCATCGGCGAGTTGGTAATGGCGGAACTGCGAAAGCTGGATAAGGTGGCCTACATTCGATTTGCTTCGGTGTATCGCAGCTTTCAGGATGTGGCCGAGTTTCAGGAACTCGTTGCCGAAGTCAGCCCGCGGGCAGCGGCCAAACGCGGCCTGAAGAAAAAGAAATAGCGGCGCCGTGTACACGCCACAAGACGAACACTTCATGCGCGAGGCGCTTGCATTGGCGGCGCTTGGCATGAACACCACCACGCCCAATCCCCGTGTCGGATGTGTGCTGGTGAAGGCCGGCGAAGTCGTCGGCACTGGCTGGCATGAGCGCGCCGGCCAGCCACATGCCGAGGCCCTTGCGATTGCACAGGCAGGATCTCACCGCGCAGCGGGATCAACGGCCTACATCACGCTGGAGCCGTGCAGCCATTTCGGGCGGACCCCACCCTGCGCAGAAGCCCTGCGGGCTGCGGGTGTGGAGCGTGTCATTGTCGCCATGCAGGATCCGAATCCGCGTGTGTCCGGACGCGGCATGCAGATGCTGCGTGATGCAGGAATTGATGTGCGTTGCGGATTGCTGGCTGAGGAGGCCGCGGAATTAAACCTAGGTTTCATTCAGCGCATGACCATCGGCCGGCCCTGGGTCCGGGCCAAAGCCGCAATGTCTTTAGATGGCCGAACGGCGCTGCCCAGCGGGGCGAGCCAGTGGATTACATCAGCCGCCGCACGCGACGATGGCCACGCTTGGCGGGCCCGGGCCTGTGCCATCGTCACCGGCATTGGCACCGTGCGCAAGGACGATCCCCAGATGACCGTCCGCGCGATTGAGACCTCCCGTCAGCCTCTGCGCGTTGTTGTGGATACGCGATTTGAGATTGACCCGCAGGCCCGAATTCTTCACAGCGGCCAGGCCTTGATTGCAGTCTGTGTCGACCAGGCCCTTCCCGTTTATCGGGAAAAAGCACAGGCCCTGCGTGATCGCGGCCTGGAGGTCATCACGCTGCCTGCGGCGCCAGATTCGGGAAAACTTGACCTTCACGCGCTCATGCTGGCCTTGGCATCACGGGAATGTAATGAGATCCATCTGGAAGCAGGCGCCCATCTCAGTGGCGCGATGATGCGGCTTGGACTGATTGATGAGTGGCTGCTTTATGTCGGGCCGACGCTGCTGGGCGAAGGCATGCCGCTGGCCTCCGGTGTGGGCCCATGGACCGATCCTGAGCAGGCCCCACGCTGGCGTTGGAAAGAGCATCTCGTGATCGGTGATGCGCTGCGTCTGCGCCTGGTGAAAAGCGGACCACAGGGCTAGACTGCCGCCATGTTTACGGGAATTGTTCAGGCAGTGGGCCGCATTGTTTCGGTCCAGCCCGCCGTCACGGGCTGGGCAGGCGACCCACCCGGCCTGCGCATTGCGGTGGATGTGGGCAGCCTGGCTGCTGACGATATTCAGATCGGCGATTCGATTGCAATGAATGGCGCCTGCATGACCGTGGTCTCCCGCGAAGGCACGACCCTGCAGATGGATGTCTCGCGCGAGAGCTTAAATCGAACGGCAGGCCTGGATCATCTGGGCCCAGTGAATCTTGAAAAAGCCATGCGCGCCGATGATCGGTTTGGTGGACATTGGGTCAGTGGCCATATTGATGGCACCGGCACCGTCAAAGCGATCACACCCCAGGGGGAGTCGCATCGGCTCGATGTGCAATTGCCGCTTGGCATGGCAGCTTATGTCAGCGAGAAGGGCTCAATTGCTTGCGATGGTGTGAGCCTCACCATCAACACGGTTGCCGATCATCCTGATCGCTGCGAAATCAGCATCAACATTATTCCCCATACCTGGCAGTCCACGGTGTTGCATCTTCGGCAGCCCGGCGATCGGATGAATATCGAAGTCGATCAAATCGCTAAACAGGTTGAGCGTATCCTTCACCGCATGCAGCAGGCCCCACGATGACCCCCGCCCGAGAACTCTCTGATGCTGATGCACTCATCGCTGAATTGCGTGCGGGCCGCATGGTCGTGCTCGTCGATGATGAAGACCGCGAGAACGAAGGTGATCTGGTCATGGCAGCGGCCTGCGTATCGGCGGATGCGATTAACTTCATGGCCAAGCATGGCCGGGGACTGATTTGCCTGACATTGACCGAGGCCCGCTGCCGTCAGCTCAATCTGCCGCTGATGGTGAACGAGAATCGCTCTTCGCATGGCACGGCATTCACGGTCTCGATTGAGGCCGCAAGTGGCGTGACCACCGGCATCAGCGCAGCAGATCGTGCGACCACGATCGCAGCGGCGGTGGCCGCAGACGCCCGGCCACAGGATCTTGTGCAGCCCGGCCACATCTTTCCCTTGATGGCCCAATCCGGCGGTGTCTTGGCCCGGGCTGGCCATACCGAGGCCGGCTGTGATCTAGCGGCCTTGGCAGGCTTTGAGCCTGCTGCGGTAATTTGTGAAATTTTGAAAGACGATGGCGAAATGGCGCGGCTTACGGACCTGGTTGCATATGCCAAGACCCATGGATTAAAAATCGGCACGATTGCCGATCTTATTAAATATCGCAGCGCCAACGAGAGTCTGGTCTCGCGGCTATCCGAGCGCGAGATTCAGACTGCCTATGGGCCATTTCGTTTGGTGGTCTATCGTGACCGCGCGGCCCGTCAGCCCCATCTGGCCCTCGTGCTGGGCACGCCCCTGCATGATCGTGAATGTCTGGTTCGGGTCCATGAGCCGTTCACGGTGATGGATGCGCTGGATACGGGCCCCACCTCGCACAGCTGGAGCCTGGCGCAGGCTTTGCAGGCCATACAGCGTCATGGCGAGGGCGTGGTCGTGTTGTTGAATTGCGCGATTTCTGCCGAGGCCTTGCTGGAAAAAGCCATGGCATCGGGTTCGCCTGCCGCCGGCCCGGTGAAATCGATGGCTGCGGGCCAGAGCGCCCAGCTGCGTAACTACGGATTGGGTGCGGCGATTTTGCGGGATATCGGCGTCGGAAAAATGCGGGTCTTGTCGCAGCCGAGAAAAATGCCGAGCATGATGGGTTTTGGTTTGGAAGTGACCGGTTATCTAGGCGGAGAAGCCCATGAATGAAATCAAGGTGGACCTCGATGGTGAAGGCCTTCGAATCGCAATCGTGCAGGCAAGATTTAATGAAACCGTGGGCCAGGCCTTACGGGCATCGTGCCTTCAGGAGCTCGCCCGGCTGGGCGTGGATCCCAACGATACATTTCTTGCCACGGTGCCAGGTGCGCTTGAGATTCCATTGACCTTATCGCAGCTTGCGGAGACTGGCCGATTCGATGCCTTGATTGCCTTGGGCGCGGTGATTCGTGGTGAGACCTACCATTTCGAGGTCGTCTCCAATGAATCGGCCGCAGGCATTGCGCGGGTCGCGCTTGAGTTTCATATCCCGATTGCCAATGGAATTCTGACCACCGAGGACGATGCGCAGGCCATGGCCCGGGCCGATGAAAAAGGCCGCGACTGCGCACAGGCAGCCGTTGAGATGGCCAATCTCTTGTTTGCGATTGACGATCAACTCAGCGGTGATGACGACTAGCCGGCCCGATTCAACTGCCCGGGGTGCCCGCAGGGCCTCGCGCAGTCTGACGGTTCAGGGCCTCTATCAGTGGCTGGTCTCTGGCGAAGATGCCGGTGCGATTGATGCTTTTTTGCGCGAGCAGCAGGCATTTAGCCGATGCGATCAGGAATATTTTGATCGCCTGCTGCATGGGACCATTCGCGAGAGCGCTGCCTTACGTGAAACGTTTTCATCGCAGTGTGATCGGCCCCTAGCAGAGCTCTCTCCGGTGGAACATGCCATCTTGCTCTTGGCAACCTACGAGCTCTTGCATGCGCCGGAGGTGCCGTTTCGTGTTGTCATCAACGAGGCCATTGAGCTGGGCAAATCGTTTGGCGGCACCGATGGGCATAAGTACATCAACGGTGTGCTCGATAAGCTGGCGGCGGCTGTGCGACCCCATGGCTAATCTGGGTGAATTCGACTTCATCGCACAACTGTTGCAAGGCCCAGCGGCACAAGGCCAGCCGTTTTATCGGCATCCGCTTGCGCTGGGCATCGGTGATGATGCGGCACTGATCCCGCCGCTCGGCCCCCAGGAGCAGCTGGCGGTGGCCAGCGATATGTTGATCGAGGGCCGACACTATCTCGACGACTGCGATCCGCGGTCTTTGGGCCATAAGGTCTTGGCGGTCAATCTCTCTGATCTTGCGGCGATGGGCGCTCGGCCTTTGGCCTTTACCTTGTCAGCAGGCCTGCGCGAAATTCGCAGGCCGTGGATTGAATCTTTTTTAGATGGGATGCTTTCTCTAGCCCGCGAGTCGCAGTGTCCGTTGGTGGGCGGTGATACGACTGCCGTGGGCACACAGGCCTCTGAAGTGTTTTCAGTCACCGTCTTGGGTGTTGTTCGGGTGGGCACGGCGCTGCGCCGCGATGGCCTGCAGCCGGGCGATGACCTCTGGGTCTCCGGCGATCTGGGCGATGCGGCCTTTGCGCTCAGTCAGGAAATCGATGATTCGAAATTGAATTCTCCGCAGCCGCGTCTCGCTCTGGGGCTCGGGCTCGTGGGCCTTGCATCGGCGGCCATTGATATCTCGGATGGACTGCAGTCCGAACTCATGCATTTACTGAATGCGGCCGCGCGCCGCGCTGTGCAGCCACAGTGCCTGCAGGCAAACGTGAGCTGGCAGGAGCTGCCGCTTGGGCCGTTGGTGAAGCAGGCCGCGCTGGCGGGCAGGCTGACACCGTCACAGGCTGCAGGCCTTGCCATCACCGGTGGCGATGAATACGAATTACTCTTTGCTGCGCCCCCGTCTGAGCGGGCCCGCATTGAGGCGTTGGGCCAGCAGCTGGGCCTTGCGTTGACGCGAATTGGCAGCGTGGAATTCAGCGATACGCCCGGTGTGCGCTGGCGCGATGCCGCGGGAGCGCAGCCCTCTGAATCTCTGCAGGACATGATTGCGCGTGGCGGATTCCGACATTTCTGATCACAGCGGAACCACTTCCGCATCGTCGGCACGGCCTGTGCAGCGTGTCGGCCTGCTATCGCATCCTGCGCACCTGATCTCGTTTGGATTTGGCTGCGGATTTTTTCCTGTTGCTCCGGGCACGATCGCAACGCTCTGGGCCTGGGTTGTATTTCTGATGATCGACCCGGTCATGACGGACTTCTCTTGGGCGGTATTGATTGCATCGGGTGTGGTGGTGGGCGCAGTCGCATGCACGGTGACCGGCCGCGCCCTCGGCAAGGCCGATGATGGATCCATGGTCTGGGATGAGATTGTGGCGTTCTGGCTTGTGCTCTGGATTCTGCCCAAGGCCAGTGATCCTGCCGGCATTCAGGCCATGGGCCATGTGCCGGAATGGCTGATTGAGGCGGTGGGATTTGCGCTATTTCGTTTTTTTGACATCGTGAAGCCACCCCCGATTCGCACCATCGACCGCTTAAGCCGAGACGGCTGGGGGGTGATGCTGGATGATCTTGTCGCAGCGGCGTATACCCTGCTCTGTTGTGCTGTGCTGCTGCGGCTTGCCCATCTGCTGGAGGCATGGTGGCGTTAAAGCAAAACGAAGTGGGCCGGATTTCGAATAATCTCGCCCTGGTACTGGGACTGGCGATTGGCCTTGGCCTTCTGCGGCACCGCGGCCGATTGATGGTGGCCGAGTCCTGCACGGGTGGACTGGCTGGCCACTGGATCACTGCGATTGCCGGATCAAGCCGATGGTTTGATGGTGGGGTCATCAGCTACGCCAATACCGTCAAGCATGGGCTGCTGGGCGTTCAGTCTGAGACCCTGCAGCAGCAGGGTGCTGTCAGTCTGCAGACCGCTACTGAGATGGCCCAGGGCGTTCGCAGCCAGCATCGGAGGATGCTGTCAGATCCGGTCAGGCACATCCCCGAGGGCCTATTTGCGTTTTCGATTACTGGCATTGCTGGCCCCCAGGGCGGCCAGCCTGCCAAGCCCGTGGGCACCGTCTGTTTTGCCTGGGTGGGCCCGCGGGGTGGTCGGGCCGAGCAGCGATTTTTCTCGGGCGATCGGGCGGATATCCAGCGGCAGGCTGCGGCCTGGGCGATGGCCGGGCTTTTCGGTGAACTCTGCCGCGCCCGGGCCTCGGGGGCCTAAGTCTTTTTGCCGATGGCAGTCTGGGCCACGGCTTTTTAGAATGGCGCTACCCCTTGTAACCTGTTTTTATATACAGTAATATTTCTCCATCGCTCAGCCAGCTTCTAACCCCAATCTCCCAAAGGATGCGCCCCCATGCAAGATAAACAAGACCCCAAAAACCGCGCCGAAAAAGCCAAGGCGCTGCAGGCCGCCCTGTCCCAAATCGAAAAACAATTCGGCAAGGGCTCGATCATGCGCATGGGCGAAAACGATGTCGCCCCGGATATTCAAGTCGTCTCCACCGGCTCCCTTGGCCTGGATCTGGCACTCGGCGTCGGTGGCCTGCCCCGCGGCCGCATTGTCGAAATCTATGGCCCGGAGTCATCGGGCAAAACCACGCTCACACTGCAGGTCATCGCAGAGATGCAAAAGATCGGCGGCACCTGTGCCTTCGTGGATGCTGAGCATGCCCTCGATACCCAATACGCCCAGAAACTCGGCGTTACCCTCTCCGAGCTGCTCATCTCGCAGCCCGATACCGGCGAGCAGGCCTTGGAGATCGTGGATGCGCTGGTCCGATCCGGCTCGGTAGATCTGATTGTTGTGGACTCAGTCGCCGCCCTCACACCAAAGGCGGAGATTGAAGGCGAAATGGGCGATTCACTGCCCGGCCTGCAGGCCCGTCTGATGTCGCAGGCCCTGCGCAAGCTGACTGCCAACATTAACCGCACCAATACCCTTGTGATTTTCATCAACCAGATCCGCATGAAGATCGGCGTGATGTTTGGTAATCCCGAAACCACTACCGGCGGCAATGCGCTGAAGTTTTATTCTTCGGTGCGTCTTGATATTCGGCGGGTGGGTTCCATCAAAAAGGGCGAGGAAGTCACCGGCTCAGAGACCAAGGTCAAGGTTGTGAAAAACAAAGTCGCTCCGCCATTTCGAGCGGCAACCTTTGACATCCTTTACGGCGAGGGCATCTCCCGAGAAGGCGAAATCGTTGATCTGGGTGCAGAAAGCGACATCGTTGAGAAATCAGGCGCCTGGTACAGCTACAACGGCGAGCGCATTGGCCAGGGCAAAGACAATGCCCGCGAGTTTCTACGCCAAAACTCGGATATCGCTCTAGAGATTGAAAACAAACTGCGCGAAAAGTTTGGCGTGAATGCGCGCCCAGCCGGCGAGGCGCAAGCTGTCGCAGAGCAAGACTGACCCCCTTTCTTCAGCCGCCCTTCGGGCGAGGGTGCTCTCTGCCCTCGCTCGAAGGGAGCACTCCCGGCATGAGCTGGAGCAAAAATTTCTCCCGCTTGCCGAGAGCCCCCAATCCCTCGCGGAAATTCTCGATTCACTTCAGCAGCAGGGCCTGCTGTCCGATGCGCGTTTTGCGCAGTCGGTTGCGCGCATCCGGGGCGCACGTTTTGGCGTACGTCGCATTGCCTTTGAATTGCAGCAAAAGGGAGTCACGGAACATCACGCTGCTGCCGTCATCGATCAGCTGAGGCAGACCGAATCTGATCGACTCCGAGAGGTCTGGCAAAAAAAATTCGGTTCGGCTCCGGATTCGTTTGAACAGGCCGCTCGGCAGCAACGGTTTTTGCAGCAGCGCGGCTTTTCTACTTCACTAATTCGCGATTTTTTCCGGCAGCTTTCCCGCAGCTGATGGCTGCTGAAGTCCCGTCTCTGCGCGGTCTCGAAGGGTCTGCATGCTAAACTGGCTCGCAAAAAACGGGAGGCGGTTGCATGAAAATTCACGAATATCAGGGCAAGGAAATCCTGCGTAAGTATGGTGTCGCCGTGCCCCGCGGCACGCCGTGTTTCACGGTCGATGAGGCGGTCAAGGCGGCCCACGGCCTAGGCGGGCCCGTCTGGGTGGTCAAGGCCCAGATCCATGCCGGCGGGCGGGGTAAAGGCGGCGGTGTAAAAGTCGCCAAATCCATCGATGAAGTCAAAGCCCATGCGTCGGCCATCCTGGGCATGCAACTGGTCACCCACCAGACCGGCCCCTCTGGACAAAAGGTTCGGCGTCTGCTGATTGAAGAGGGCGCAGATATCAAGAAAGAACTCTATGTCGCCGTGGTCACCGACCGCGTCAGTCAGCGGGTCTGTGTCATGGGTTCAAGCGAAGGCGGCATGGATATTGAAGAGGTAGCGGCCACCCATCCCGAGAAAATTCACAAGATTTTTGTGGATCCCCTGACAGGATTCACCGATGCGGAGGCCGATGGCCTCGCCAGCAAGATCGGCATTCCGGCGACATCGATTGGACAGGCGCGTGCCATTCTCAAGGGCCTGTATCAGGCCTTCTGGGAGACGGACGCTTCGCTGGCTGAAATTAATCCCCTGATTCTCACTGGCGATGGCAAGGTGATTGCGCTGGATGCGAAATGGAATTTTGATTCGAATGCACTGTATCGGCATCCTGAGATCGTGGAGATGCGTGATCTCGACGAAGAAGATCCCGCAGAAATCGAAGCCGCGAAATATGATCTCGCCTACATTCAGTTAGATGGCAACATCGGCTGCCTGGTAAACGGCGCCGGCCTCGCAATGGCCACCATGGACACCATCAAGCTCTACGGTGCCGAGCCTGCAAACTTTCTTGATGTAGGCGGCGGCGCATCGACAGAGAAGGTCACCGAGGCCTTCAAGATTATGCTGGGCAACCCGAAAGTCAAAGCGATACTGGTCAATATTTTTGGCGGCATCATGCGTTGCGATGTGATTGCGGAAGGCGTAGTCGCAGCCTCGCGGGCCGTCGGCTTGAAGGTGCCGCTGGTGGTGCGCATGAAGGGAACCAACGACGATCTCGGTAAGAAAATTCTCGCCGACTCCGGCCTGCCGATCATCACGGCCGACACCATGGCCGAAGCCGCGCAGCGCGTGGTCGATGCCACGAAAAAAGCATAAGCCCTGGAGCGCCAACTATGTCTATTCTGATTAATAAAAACACCAAGGTCATCACGCAGGGCATTACGGGCAAGACGGGGCAATTTCATACCCGGATGTGTCGCGACTATGCCAATGGAAAAAATTGTTTTGTCGCGGGCGTGAATCCAAAAAAGGCGGGCGAGGATTTTGAAGGCGTGCCGATTTATGCATCAGTGAAAGATGCAAAGGCCGCAACAGGCGCATCGGTTTCCGTGATTTATGTGCCACCCGCAGGCGCAGCAGATGCCATCTGGGAAGCCGTGGAGGCAGATCTCGATCTGCTGATTTGCATCACCGAGGGCATTCCGGTGCGCGACATGATGGTCGTGCGCAACAAAATGAAGGCCAACAACAAGCGGACTTTACTGCTTGGGCCCAACTGCCCGGGGCTGATCACGCCGGATGAGATCAAAATCGGCATCATGCCGGGCCATATCCACCGGAAGGGCCGAATCGGCATCGTGTCCCGGTCGGGCACCCTGACCTATGAGGCCGTAGGCCAGGTCACCGAGCTCGGCCTGGGCCAGTCCTCGGCGGTGGGCATTGGGGGCGATCCGATTAATGGTTTAAAACATATCGATGTCTTAAAGCTTTTCAATGATGATCCCGAGACCGACGCGGTGATCATGATTGGCGAGATCGGCGGACCCGATGAGGCCAATGCCGCCCAGTGGGCCAAAGACAACATGAAAAAGCCAATTGTTGGATTTATCGCTGGCGTGACTGCCCCTCCCGGCAAGCGGATGGGCCATGCAGGCGCCCTCATCTCGGGCGGTGCTGACACGGCCCAGGCCAAGTTGGACATCATGGAGGCCTGCGGTATCCGTACAACCAAGAATCCATCGGAAATGGGCAAGCTGTTAAAGTCCGTGCTCTGATTGCGTCACACAAGAATCCGCCCCCATGCATTCCGATCCGGCAAAAAGCCGCACCATTCTTAAGACCATGGCCATCGTTGGGCTTGCCGCGTTGTTGGTCGCAATGCTCATTCGATAAGGACCGCGCCTGATGGAGCTTTTTTCCGCCGAGTTTTTCTCTGCGCTACTGGCCATCATCGTTATTGATCTTGTCTTAGCCGGTGATAACGCCATCGTGATTGCATTGGCAGCGCGTAATCTCCCGGAGAAAGATAAAAACCGCGCAATTATCTTCGGCACCATCGGAGCGATTGTGGTGCGCTCGCTCATGACGGTAGGCGTGGTCTGGCTGCTGAAGATTCCCGGCCTCATGCTGATCGGTGGGCTGCTGCTGGTCTGGATTGCGGTCAAGCTGATTGCTCCTGCCGATGGTGGCGACGAACACTCACCGACTGCGACAACCTTCTGGGGCGCAATGAAGACCATCATCATTGCGGATGCCGTGATGGGCGTGGATAACGTTCTGGCGGTTGCGGGTGCAGCCCATGGCAGCTTTCTGCTCGTCGTGCTGGGATTGCTGATCTCAATTCCCATTGTGGTCTGGGGCAGCCGGCTGGTCTTAAAACTGATCGAGCGCTATCCCGCCGTTATTTATATTGGCGGGGCAGTGCTGGCCTTTACAGCAGCAAAGATGGTGCTCAACGAGCCCATCCTTAAGGCCTGGGTCTCCGCGCTGCCTGCATGGGTCTACTGGCTGATCGTCGTGGCCACGGTCGTGGGCTGCACGGCGGCGGGCGCCTGGCTAAAGGGCCGCCGCGGCGGGGAAGTCAGCTACGAGAAGTCCTGATTTAAATCTCCAGGTTATCAATGAGCCGCGTTGCGCCACAGCGCGATGCGGCCAACACCACCAGCTGATTCGGTTCGGCGATATCCTGGGCCTGCGGCGCTTTTAAGTCGCTGCGCCGGCGCACCGAAATGTAGTCGGTGCTCCAGCCCCGGTGGTTCAGGATCTGCTTAGCCGCTGACTCGATCTCCACTACATCATCCACCGTGATTCGGGTTGAGGCCTGGCCCTGGCGGATCCGGTCGGCGACCTGATGCAGGGTTTTGGAAAGCCAGACGGCCTCCTGGCGTTCATCGGTGCTCAGATAACGATTGCGTGAGGACATGGCCAGGCCATCGGACTCACGAATGGTTTCAGCAGGAATGATTTCAGTTGGAATTGAAAACTGGCTGCACATGCGCCGAATAATCATCAGCTGCTGATAGTCTTTTTTTCCAAATACGGAGACCTGGGGCTGCACGCACTGAAACAGCTTCATTACGACGGTGGTCACGCCAATAAAAAATCCGGGCCGAAACTCACCTTCTAAAATGCCACCCAAATCCTGGGGCGGACTAATTCGGTAGTCCTGGGGCACGGGGTACATCTCCCGCTCGTCGGGCGCAAACAAGACATAGACACCTTCTTTTTCTAGTTTTGCGATGTCGTCATCCAGCGTCCGCGGATATTTATCGAAGTCTTCGTTGGGGCCAAACTGCAGCCGATTGACAAAGATCGAGGCCACAACCGGATCCCCGTGATTGGCGGCAAGCCGCATCAGCGACAGATGGCCCTCATGCAGATTGCCCATGGTCGGGACAAATGCGGTCCGCAGCTGCCCCCTGAGCTGGGCACGAAGTTCGGAAATGCTATGAACGATCTTCATTCGGAGTCAGTGGGCATTAAAGAAAGCCCGCCGCCCTTTAAAGCCGGCAATCTGGGCGATCAGGGCATCAAAGTCCTCATCATGCTCAATCGGGTTGAGCTGCTCGGTATTGATGATCAACAACGGTGAGGACTCATAGTGGTGAAAAAAATGAATATACGCCTCGGAGAGCCGGCGCAGGTAATCCTCGGACATGTTCTGTTCCATGGGTACCCCCCGCTGGCGGATCCGCTCAATCAGCGCATCAGCAGAGGCCTGCAGCAGAATCACCAAATCAGGAGTTGGCGCCTGCGGCCGTTGGGCATCATAGATTTTCTGATACAGGCTGAGCTCTTCATCGGAAAGGGTGAGCCGGGCGAAAAGCGGATCCTTCTCGATCATGAAGTCACTCACAATATTCTCGGAAAAGAGATCACGCTGGGCGACTTCTCGTAGCTGGTCAATGCGTTGAAAAAGAAAAAACAGCTGGGCTGGCAGTGCATAGCGGCTGCTGTCGCGATAAAACTTCGCAAGAAAGGGGTTCTCCTGTGGCGCTTCCATAAGCGGCACATAGCCAAAGCGCTCTGCAAACTTCATTGCCAGGCTGCTCTTGCCGACACCGATCGGCCCCTCGATGACGATCGAGCGAAAGCGATTGGCCCAGGCGGGCCGGGATGCCGTAAATGTCGCAGGCATATTCATGCCGCTATTGTCTCACCAGCGCTTCACTTCATTGCGGGCTGCACTCGAGAGCCTTGCAGCCCATACTTCTGCGGGCTCCAGCGTCTGCGCCTCGGGCGGGCCCAGCAGGACTTCACGATTCAGTTCGCACAAGGGAATCAGCACAAAGGCTCTAAGATGGGCCCGTGGATGGGGCACGATGAGTTGCGGCTCATTAATCCGCTCCGCCTGCATTGCAATCAGGTCACAGTCCAGTGTGCGCGGCGAATTCCAGCCTGTGCGCGTGCGGCCAAACTCCAGCTCAATGGCCAGTAAAGCATCTAAGAGCGCCGCTGCGGAAAACTCGCAAGCGATTTCAATAACGGCATTGCAGTAGTCGGGGCCCGGTGCATCGATCGGCACTGTTCGATACAGGGCCGATGATTTCAAAACGGTAATTCCGGGTATGGCGCTGATGCGTTGGATTGCTGACTGGCAGGCAACATCTGGCTGGCCGAGATTTGCGCCCAGGCCGATGTAGGCAGTGATCGGACCCACGCTTAATCGGATGGGCCGGGACCCGCGGATTCGGTGCCCCCGGGCTTGCGCCGCCGACGGCGTCTCGGGCTGCCGGCGGGCAGTCGATGCGATTTAGTCTGCGCAATCAACGCGCTGCGCTCATCCGCGTCGGCATCAAGATAGGCCTGCCACCACTGGGCAAGTGCTGCATCACATAGGCCAGCCTCTGCCCGCAGCAGCATGAAATCGTAGGCCGCGCGAAAGCGAATGTGCTCCATCAGCCGGCTGATTGTTGCTGGCTGGCGCTTTTCAAAGCGGGGCTGCATGAGCCAGATTTCGCGCATATCGGAAACATAGCGTCGTTGGATCGCCAGGGCATCGAGCTGGGTCTCGATGACCTCATCGATCGCGGCATTCAGCGCAGGAATCAGATGCTCGCCCTGGCCATGCCGCTGCAGCCAGCGTTCGTTCACCAAGTTCCAGAGCAGGGCAGCAAATAAAAATCCCGGCGAAACAGGCTTGCGATCATGGATGCGGGCATCAGTGGCTTTGAGCGCCCGGGTAACGAAATCCAGGCCGCGCGGGTCACGATGTTCGAACACCAGATCCAGCAGCGGTAGACAGCCGTGATGCAGCCCCTCGGCCCTGAGCTGTGTGAGGCCCTCCAGGGCATTGCCGGAGTGCAAGAGTTTGAGCATTTCATCGAAAAGCCGCGCATTGGGCACATTGCGAATCAGATCGGCCATCTCACGAATTGGGCGGCGGGTAGCCCGATCAATTTCAAAGCCCAGTTTTGCTGCCAGCCGCACCGCCCGTAGCATCCGCACGGGATCCTCGCGATAGCGATGCTCAGGATCCCCGATCATGCGCAGCACCCGGTCTTTGAGATCTTTCACGCCATGGTGATAGTCCAGCACCTGATCACTGACTGGGTCGTAATACAGGGCATTAACGGTGAAATCACGACGGGTCGCATCCTCATGCTGCTCGCCAAAGACGTTATCGCGCAGCACACGCCCATGCTCATCGAGTTCGATATCGTCAGATTGAAGCGCACGAAAGGTTGAAACCTCAATTGTTTCCGGGCCAAACATGACATGGACCAGCCGGAATCGTCGTCCGATGATGCGCGCCCGCCGAAAACTCCGCTGAATCTGCTCGGGCTCTGCGTTGGTGGCGACATCAAAGTCTTTGGGCCGTATGCCGAGCAGCAGATCGCGAACGGCGCCGCCTACCACATAGGCCTTAAAGCCTGCCCGCTGCAACTCCTCAACGGTGCGGGTGGCGGCATTGGAGATCAGCCGGCGATCAATGCCCAGCCGGCTGCCTTTGTGAATTTCTGGCTCATGGGCAGACGCCTTTGATCGGCGGAGGGCCTTCATGGACAGCCGGCCCGGGGCGAGTCGCGAGAGATTCTTAAAGAGTTTGCGAATCATCCGGGCCTAGTCGTCTGTGCTTTCGGTCCGCTTAAACAGATCCAGAACATCCCAGCCCTGGGCCTGGGCATGGGCCCGCAGCCGGGAATCCGGATTAACGGCCACTGGCGAGCCGACTCGGGCCAATAAGGGCAGATCATTTATGGAGTCACTGTAAAACCACGACTCCGAAAAATCGGTCAGGCCAAGGCCTTGTAGGGCAAGCCACTGCTCGACCCGAGTTACTTTGCCCTCGCGAAAGCTGGGCAGCCCCGCAGGCTTGCCGGTGAAATTACCGTCGGCACCAATTTCAATCTCGGTGGCAATCAGGTGTTCGACATGAAACTCGCGTGCGATCGGCCCGGTGATAAACGAATTGGTCGCCGTCACGATGGCACAGAGCGCACCCTCTTGCTGATGCTGTCGGACCAACTCACGGGCGGGCAGGTGGATCTGTGGCTGGATGACATCTCGCATAAATTCTTCGCGCCAGGCCAGCAGCTGCGACCGCGGATGTTGGGCCAAGGGTGCAAGCTGAAAGTCTAGAAATTCGTAAATATCAAGTGTTCCCGCGCAATACTGTGCATAGAAGTAGTCGTTGCGCTGTGAATACCATTGGGCATTGACAACATTGCGATCGACCAGGAACTGCGCCCAGCAGACATCGCTATCGATAGGCAGCAGGGTGTTGTCGAGATCAAATAGCGCCAGGGCTTGCATATCAGGAATCGAGTAGCTCTTTCAGCAGCGGCAGGGTCGCAGGCCGCTGCCGCGACAGCGCCAATTCATTTAAACCATCGACCACCTGCATCAGGCGACCGAGATCCCGCGGCAGGCGGGTAAGCAGATAGCCGATAAGCTCATCGGCCAGCGGCAGCCCCAGTCGCATCGCCCGTTCCTGCAGGGCCGTTCGTTTTTCTTGATCACTTAATTCCTGCAATTCAAAAATGAGGCTCTGTCCCAGGCGGGTCCGCAGGTCATCGCGCAGCTGAAGATGCAGCGGCGCGCAGGCGGCTGCACAGACAATGCGGCCACCGACCTCCCGCGCGGCATTGTAGAGTTGAAAAAGCTGTCCTGCAGTGGCGGCATGCGCCGCATCCAGATGATCCAATAAAAGACAGGCCTGCGGCGGGCCGGACTGATATTGCGCAAGAACGCGGCTGAGCGGGTCGATGGCCTGCTGAGATGGTTCGGGGGCTTTTAAATCAACATAAATCGCAGACTCAGGGTGGTCTTCAGCCCAGGCCTTTAGCCAGAAGGTCTTGCCGCTTCCTGGGGCGCCCCACAAAAATAATGATGCAAACCCCGGAGATGGCCCCTCAATCAGCGCAGCCAGCGCGCTGAGCGCAGCAGCATTTTTTCCGATGACACCATCGGCGAGATGGGGCCTGGGGGGCTCCATGAGGTTTAGGGGGATTTGCATCCTTGGGGCTTTGGTGGGTTGGGACGACAAGTTCAATAAAATGTCGATTTTAGGAAGATTCTCCCTCATGAGTTCTGACAAGCTGGACAAAGCCCCGGCCATTGCGATGACCTACCGAGATGCGGGGGTCGATATTGATGCGGGGGATGCCCTGGTGGATCGCATCAAACCCCTTGCGCGGGCCACGATGCGGCCCGAGGTGCTTGCTGGCATCGGGGGCTTTGGCGCCCTTTTTGAGGTGCCCAAGCGCTTTAAAGACCCAGTGCTGGTCTCTGGGACTGATGGCGTCGGAACTAAGCTCAAACTGGCCTTTGCGCTGGGCAAGCACGACACCATTGGCATTGATCTGGTTGCGATGAGTGTCAATGACATTCTGGTGCAGGGCGCCGAACCCCTTTTCTTTCTGGATTACTTTGCCTGCGGCCGACTCTCGGTGGAAACCGCAGCCAGTGTCATTGGGGGCATTGCAAAAGGCTGCGAAGCCTCGGGCTGCGCCTTGATTGGCGGCGAAACCGCGGAGATGCCTGGCATGTACGCCGATGGCGAATACGATCTCGCCGGATTTGCGGTGGGGGCGGTTGAGCGCGCCCATATTCTTGACGGCCAGCGGGTCGCGCAGGGTGATGTCGTGCTGGGTCTGGCCTCAAGTGGATTTCACAGCAATGGATATTCACTGGTGAGAAAAGTCCTCGAGCATGTGTGCGGCCGTCTGTCGCTGCCGGCGGTGGACAGTGTGCGTATCGAGGGCGAGGAGCAATCGCTGTCGACATTGATCATGGCGCCCACTCGGCTGTATGTCCGGTCCATGCTGTCGGCCCTGTCGGCACATCGTGATCACATCAAGGCCATGGCCCATATCACCGGAGGAGGGCTTGCCGGTAATGTGCCGCGCGTGCTGCCCGAGCATTTAACGGCAGTCTTGCAAGAAGATTCCTGGACCATGCCGGCTGTGATGCGCTGGCTTCAGACCAAAGGCAATATCGCCCGAGACGAAATGCACCGGGTCTTTAACTGCGGCATTGGAATGGTCGTCGTCGTGCAGGCTGCGCAGGCCGAGCCAGTTGCCGCCCATCTGACCCTGCAGGGCGAGCGGGTCTATCGCATCGGGGAAATTCGTGCACGCGCAGAAGGCGAGCCGCAGACTCTTATTCAGTAGTCGCTGGTGAAGTCAGCCGCTTCTGCTAACCCGCCAGGATCAACTCCTTACACACTTGGCGTGCAGTCTGCATCTGGTCCCGCGGATCGAATCGCGTGATGCTGCTAAATCCTCGTAGCCAAGTGATTTGGCGCTTGGCAAGTTGCCGGGTCGCAGCGATTGCAGCGTCCACAAAGGCCTCGGCGGAGATCAGTCCCGCAAGATGATCCCAGGCCTGGCGATAGCCCACGCAACGCATACTGGGAAGTCCGACATGCAGATCCCCGCGATCAAAAAGCGCGCGGACCTCATCTAGAAATCCTTCGGCCAGCATCTGTTCAAACCGAATGCCGATGCGTTGATGCAGCCATGCCCGATCCTCGGGCTGCAGGCCAACGACATGCAGACGCTCTCCAGCGGGCTGCCGAGTGCCACGGGCAGTGCTCTGGGCGATCAGCGCAGTCATGCTCTCACCGGTATGTCGATAAAGCTCAAGCGCACGGGAAATACGCTGCGCATCATTGGGATTAAGCCGCTGGGCGGTCTGGGGATCGATGGCCGTCAATTGCTGGTGCAAGGTCGGCCAGCCGATCACGCTGGCCTCTTCGGCAAGGCGCGCGCGAATCTCGGCAGGCACTGTCGGCAAATCATCCAGGCCCTCGGAGAGCGCCTTGAAGTAAAGCATCGTGCCCCCAACGATGACAGGAATTTTTCTGCGCGCGCGAATGTGTTCGGCTGCCTTGCGCGCATCATTTATAAATCGGGCTGCGGAGTACGACTCTGCAGGATCAAGAATGTCAATTAAGTGATGGGGCAGTTGCACGCATTCGGCCGCTGTTGGCTTTGCAGTACCGATGTTCATGCCGCGATAAATCTGCGCCGAATCCATGCTGATGATTTCTACTTCTGGAATTTCCTGGGCAAGCCAAAATGCTAAGGAAGATTTTCCGCTGGCAGTGGGGCCTAAAAGACAGAGCATGGAAAAGAATCAGGAGAGTTTTTGTGACCGCGCCAACGGCGGGTTAGCGCGGAAGTAACGGCGAATGCCGGCGATCAGGGCCTCGGCCATCTGCTGCTGATACTGCTCATCGCGCAGCCGAGCCTCTTCATCAGGATTGCTGATAAAGGCAGTCTCAACCAAGATCGAGGGGATCTCTGGTGCGCGCAATACAGCGAATCCGGCCTGCTCGACGCGGGGCTTATGCAGCCCATTCACGCCGCCGATTTCTGTGAGCATGGCGCGGCCGAGCTTAAGTGAGTCTTTGATTTGCGCCGTGGTCGACATATCCAAGAGCATCTCGGCCACCGAGGGATCTTTGTGACGGATATTGAGTCCGCCAATTAAGTCTGCGCTATTTTCTCGGTTGGCCATCCAGCGGGCCGCACTGCTGGAGGCACCTTTTTCAGAGAGCGCATAGACCGAAGATCCGCGCGCATTGGGTGAAATCCAGGCATCTGCGTGAATTGAAACAAACAAATCCGCCTGCACCCGCCGGGCCCTGCGAACGCGCATGTGAAGTGGTACGAAATAGTCGCCATCCCGGGTGAGATAGGCCCGCATATTGGGCTCTTCATCGATGAGCTGCTTCAGACGGCGGGCAATTGAGAGCACCACATCTTTTTCAAAGGTGCCGCGCTTCCCGATTGCCCCAGGATCTTCTCCGCCATGGCCGGGATCCAGCGCGATGGTCACCAGCCGACTGACCACTGGCTTGCGATCCGCCTTGGCGGCTGCGCGACTCTGCGAGGGGTCGGAGAATTCGGGCGATCGCGCAACGCCGGGCGGTATGGCGCGTTCGCGCTCCAGTTGGGCAAGAAAATGAAACAGCGGATCCTCATCGACTGTCGGATAAAGATCCATCACCAGCCGGGCCTGATATTGCGCAACCGCAGGCAGGCTGAAGACCTGAGGATTGATGTCCTGCTTCAGCTCGAAGACCAGCCGCACCACACGCGGCTGAAACTGTGCCACGCGTATTGCGCGAATAAAGGGGTCGTTATTGGTGAGGCGGGCTGTGAGTTCACGCAGCGCGGGATTGAGCGTCACGCCCTCAAGATCCAGCACAAAACGCAGCGGCTCTTTAAGCAGCTGTGTGCTGTAAACCAGGCCCTCTGGCTCATGCTCAATCGTGATTCGTGTATAGGCTGGCGCCGGCCAGAGCCGAATGCCAATCACCTGGGCGGCCATGCTGGGCTGGGCCACCAGGCTCAGCAGCAGCGTGCCGCCAGCGCCGATTAGGACCTGTCGACGTCGGCGATCCATTGGGGAAGCGGGCCGTCAAATGACAGTCCGTCAGGGCGGTTAAAAAATTCAATCGTGAGACAACGGGGCGCATCACCGCTGACATCGTCTTCCCAGGCCAGTTCCAGCGCGATATGGACTGCTGGAAGTCCGGCTGCCCGCTGCGGCCACTCAATTAAGACAATTGCCCGCTGTGCAAAAAGATCACGCAGTCCCGCAGAAGACCAGTCGGCAGGCGAGGCCTGCCGATAAAAATCAATGTGATGAATGGGAAGAGCGGCGCCCTCGAGGTCGATTTCATAAGACTCCACCACGCTAAAGCTTGGACTCTTGACACGGTCTCGGATGCCACAGGCCCTCAGAAATCCGCGGACCCAGGTCGTCTTACCCGCGCCGAGCTCGCCGCGCAACGCAATCTGCACTGCTGTCGTGTTGTGGCGATCTTGACGGAGTGCCTGCAGCACCAGCCGCGCAGTCGCCGCAGCGATCCGCTCGCAGGCCTGCGTGTCGAGATGATGGAATTCTTTACGCAGCAGGGGCTTAGGGTTTTGGCTCATACTTTGGTGCATGCTGCCTGATCATGAACAGCTGATTCTAATCGCCCGTTCTTTCGGATTTAGCCATGTTGGCGTGGTTGATCTCTCGGGTGAGGCCTCTGAGCGCTTGGCGCCCGCGATGGCCCAGTATCGCCAGTGGTGCGCGGCAGGCTACGCCGGCGAAATGCAATACCTCAGTCGGCATGCGGAACTCCGCGAAGATCCCGCACGGCTGATGCCGCAGCCACCAAAAGCATTACGGGCCATCGTGGTGGGGATGAACTATCTGCATGAGGCCGCCCAGCAGTGGCAGCAGGAGCATAACGCCGCGATTCGAACCCCAGAGCGGGCTGTGATTTCGGTCTATGCCCGGGGCCGCGATTATCACAAAGTGATTCGACAGCGGCTGCTTCAGATGGCGCGTGCCTTGGGCAGGCGGTGGTCCAATCAAGACGCAGAGTTTCGGGCCTGCGTGGACTCTGCGCCCTTGCTTGAGGTGGAACTCGCCCGTCAGTGTGGACTGGGATGGCGCGGTAAACACACCTTGCTGCTAAATCGCGAGCAGGGCTCAATGTTCTTTCTTGGCGTCCTCTTAACGGATCTGCCGATTGCGCCGATGCAGGCGGTCACCGATCCACCCCAGGCCGCCGCCGGCCACTGCGGCACCTGCACGGCCTGCCTGCAGGCCTGCCCAACGCAGGCCTTTGTGGGCCCGTATCAGCTGGATGCCCGCCGCTGTATTTCATATCTCACGATTGAGTTAAAGGGCAGCATCCCCATTGAGATGCGGCCACGCATCGGCAATCGCGTTTATGGCTGCGACGATTGTCAGCAGGTCTGCCCATGGAATCAGTATGCCCAGCAGGCAACACTTCCCGATTTCGATGTCCGTCACGGCCTAAATCGCGCCACCCTGCTGGAGCTGCTGCAGTGGACAGAGGCACAATTTTTAGAGCGCCATCAGGGCAGTGCGATTCTGCGAATCGGCTATGAGCGGTGGCTGCGCAATCTCGTGGTCGCCGCCGGCAATGCAGTGGCTTCGGCTGACTGTCCGGTCGAGATCAGATCCGGCCTGATCGCATCGTTACAGCGGCATCGTCCAGTGGCAAGCGACTTAGTCGCGGAACATATCGACTGGGCGCTAGCCCAAGGCCTGCAAGACCGTTACCCAGAGCGTGATCGTCACCATGGATCCGAGGGTTGAGATCGACACCAGGCCAGCAGTCAGCGGCCCGTTGCCGCCCATTCGAACCGCAAGAATGTATGCGCTGCTGGCGGTCGGCATGGTGGCAAACAAAATCGCGATATCACGCTGCAGTCCCTCAATGCCCATCCACCTGCAGGCCGCCCAGACTACGGGCGGTGTGATCAACAGTTTGATGGCGGTGATGGAGACCCCTTGCCAGCGGGCGGCCGCACTTTTCATTCCTGCAAAGCTAAGCCCCGCACCCACACACATCAGACCAAGAGAAATTGCCGCGGAGCTGGCCCGGTCGAGCACCCCGTAAATTAGCTCCGGGGGAATGAGTCCCAGAAAATTACAAATGACTCCTGCCAGGGTTGCAATCAGCAGCGGGTTGCGCAGCAACTCTGCAGTCAGTCTGGCCGGGTGCAGTGTGTTGGCCAAAAAAGAAACGGCCATGACATTGGCCAGTGGAACCGCAAATCCGACAATCACCGCCATCATGGCAAGGCCCTCGCCACCCCAGGCGCGGGAGGCAATGGCAAAAGCAACATAGGTATTAAAACGAAATGCGCACTGGATGCCAGATGCCCAATCCATCCGTGTCATGCCGGGAATCCATCGGGTCAGAACGCCGAGTGCTGCGGCAACGAGCACACCTACTGTCGCGGCCTGGACCATCAGCGTGGTCTGGCCAGAGGCCAGCGAGGTCCGTGTGACTGCTGCAAATAGCAAGGCAGGAAACAGCACGAAATACACCAGCCGCTCGGCGCCCTCCCAGAAGCTGCGGCCGATCCAGCCTGAGTGCATGATGATGGCACCCGCCACAATCATGGCGAAGTCAGGGAAAAGAAGTGAAAATCCGTTCATGGTGAGCAAGGCAGACGCACAGTCTAACGGGCCGGTCAGGCCCGATGGATCCGATGCCGCTGAAATCGATCGCTTTTGTGATGCGATGTGGCTGGAAGCGGGCTTGTCGAAAAATACGTTGTCGGCCTACCGCCAAGATCTCTCTGATCTTGGCGCATGGCTGATGAGCGAGGGCCGCGCGGGCCTGCCGATGGCTTCACGCGAAGACATCAGCCGATATTTCTCGGTGCGTTTTGCCAGCATTCGGGCCAGCACCGCCAATCGGAGACTCTCGTCATTGCGCCGCTATTACGGCTGGCTGTTGCTGCATGGCCGACGCGAAGACGATCCCTGCTTGCTGCTGAAATCTGCCAAGCGGCCCGAGCGGTTTCCAAAGGCGCCTGCCGAATCGCAGATTGAAGCGCTTTTGCTGGCGCCCAATCCAGAGTCAAGCCTTGGCCTGCGTGATCGGGCCATGCTTGAAATGATGTATGCCGCAGGCCTTCGTGTCAGTGAGCTCATTGCGCTTAAGAGCATTGATGTCTCTCAGGCCGATGCCGTGGTGCGCGTGATTGGCAAAGGCGATAAAGAACGGCTGGTTCCGATTGGCGAGGAGGCGATGGCCTCATTGCTGCTGTATATGCAGCGCGGCCGGCCGCTGCTGCTGGCAGGCCGCAGCAGCGATGCGCTTTTTGTCACCGAACGTGCGGCCGCGATGACCCGCCAGCGCTTTTGGAAAATTATTAAGACCTATGCTGCTGCAGCTGGCATTCAGGGCCCGATTTCTCCGCATAGCCTGCGGCATGCATTTGCAACCCATCTGCTCAATCACGGCGCCGATCTTCGCGTGGTTCAGATGCTGCTGGGCCATGCCGATATCTCGACGACGCAGGTCTATACCCATGTGGCCAACGACCGATTGAAATCGATCCATGCTAAGCACCATCCACGGGCCTAGAATCACGGCATGACCATTTACGCTGCCCTTGGGCTTGCCGCGCTGCTCTCGTATGTGTTGGGCTCGATCTCCTTTGCAATTGTGGTGAGCCGGCTTCGTGGCTTGGCAGATCCACGCAGCTATGGCTCAAATAATCCCGGAGCGACCAATGTCCTGAGAAGCGGCGATAAGCTTGCTGCAGCGCTGACACTTTTTGGTGATGCGGCCAAGGGACTCGTTGCTGTTGTGCTGGCGGCCGCATTTGCGCAACAGTGGCCAGCCCCGCAGCAGCAGCTTCTCATCATCACGGCTGGTGTCGCAGTTTTTGTCGGCCACCTCGTTCCGGTATTTTTTCGATTCCAGGGGGGCAAGGGTGTGGCCACTGCCTTTGGGGTGCTGCTGGGCTTTGATCCGACAATGGGGCTGCTGGTGGGACTGATCTGGCTTTTGGTGGCCAAGCTTTCCCGAGTCTCATCTTTAGCCGCGCTTTGCGCTGCTGTGGCGGCGCCGGCGCTCACGTTTTGGCGCCATGGCGCAGCAGCGATGCTCTGGGCGGTCATTGTGATTGCGATACTGCTGATTGCGCGACATCAGCGCAATATCACCCAGCTGCTGACCGGTAAGGAAAAAGCCTTTAAGAAGCCTTCGGAGTAAGTGCAGACAGCGGCCATCGCGGCTGTACGGTAAATCCGGGACCCGTTGCCGCAGGCTTACCGGCAAGCAGATGCAGTGCCGCTGCCCAGGCAATCATGACGCCGTTATCGGTGCACAGATGGGGCGGCGCAAAGAGCACCTCAACCTGATCCGATTTTTGGATTGCATTAAATTGCGCACGCAGCAGCTGATTGGCGCCAACACCGCCTGCCACCACCATTTGTCGCAGCCCCGTCTCCTGCAGGGCCTTTCGACACTTTGTGGTGAGCACATCGACGATTGCTTCCTGAACTGCCGCCGCCATGTCGGCGCGGGCTTGATCATCAAGCCCATCTGCTGCTTTTAGTTTTTGCACATGGGTCAAGACCGCAGTCTTGAGTCCGGCAAAACTGAAGTCCAACGTGGGCCGCTTCAGTAATGGACGGGGCAGCTCGAACCGTTTTGAGTTGCCTTGGGCCGACCAACGCGCGATCTCGGGGCCGCCGGGATAGCCCAAGCCCAGTAGCTGGGCCGATTTGTCAAAGGCCTCGCCCGCGGCGTCATCGATGGTCTCGCCCAGTATTTGGTATTGGCCGAGGCCATCGACTTGCATGATCTGGGTATGCCCGCCACTGACCAGCAGGGCAAGAAACGGAAATCGAAGTCCCGATGCGGCCGGGTCGAGTAAAGGAGAGAGCAGATGGCCTTCCAAGTGGTGAATCCCGATGGCCGGCCGGCCGATGGCATGGGCCAGCCCCTGGCCCAGGCTTGCGCCCACCAGGAGCGCTCCGGCAAGGCCCGGCCCCTCGGTGTAGGCGATGGCATCCAGGTCCCCCCAAGAGAGGCCTGCTTCCTGGATCACCTGCTCTGAGAGTGGGGCGAGCCGCTGAATATGATTGCGCGAGGCCAGCTCGGGCACAACTCCGCCGTAGGCGGCATGCAGGGACACCTGACTGTGCAGGGCCTGGGCCAGGATTTCGGCCTGGCCGCCCAGCCCGGGCGGCAGGCCCGGGCCAGCGGACGCACGAATAAGGGCAACACCTGTCTCGTCGCAGGAGGTCTCAATGCCCAGGACCAAAAGCCCCTTTCTCACTTGCCAGAATTCCCCGGGTTGGCGATACTTATGGGTTCTCCGGGCGCAAGCCCCTTATTGCCGATTGGATGGACGTTCACGATGCCGGTTGTTCGAGTTAAAGAAAATGAGCCCTTTGAGGCCGCCCTTCGCCGCTTTAAGCGCACGATCGAAAAGATCGGCCTACTGACAGAACTCCGCGCACGCGAGTTCTATGAAAAGCCCACGGCCGAGCGCAAGCGGAAAAAAGCAGCTGCAGTGAAGCGCCACTATAAGCGCGTTCGCAGCATGATGCTGCCCAAGCGCAAATACTAATTGTCCATCAAGGACCGTCTTCAAGAAGACATCAAGGCCGCCATGCGGGCCAAAGAGGCCGAGCGGCTCACCACACTGCGTCTCGTAACCGCAGCCATCAAGCAAAAAGAAGTCGACGAGCGCATCGTGCTCGATGACGCTGCTGTGCTCTCGGTGCTCGAGAAAATGATCAAGCAGCGCAAGGACTCCATCAGTCAGTTCGCCGCAGGAAATCGCCAGGATCTCGTCGCCAAAGAGCAGGCCGAACTCGACATTCTGGCCGCCTACATGCCGGAGCAGATGTCCGAGGCCGATCTCGATGCCGCCATCGCCGCGGCAATTGCCGAATCGGGTGCCAGCGGCCCGCAGGCCATGGGCAAGGCCATGGCGCTGCTGAAACCCCGGCTCGCCGGCAAGGCCGACATGGGCCAGGTCTCTCAGCGGCTCAAAGCCCGCCTAACGCAGTAGCACTCGGCCCATCGCCGATGCGGGGCAGGGCTGCGAAAACTCGCGGGGCTAAGCAGCGCAGCGTGGATACACTAAGGACATGATTCCTCAGCAATTCATCGATGATCTGCTGCGTCGTGTCGATGTAGTTGAGATCGTTGGCCAGCATGTTCAGCTGAAAAAAGCGGGTGCGAATTATTCTGGCCTTTGTCCCTTCCATACCGAGAAGTCACCCTCCTTCACGGTCAGTCCGAGTAAGCAGTTCTATCACTGCTTTGGCTGTGGCGCCCATGGCACTGCGCTGGGTTTTTTGATTGAACATCTTGGCCTGCCGTTTCCGCAGGCCGTCGAAGATCTCGCCCGGCGGGTCGGGCTCGAAGTCCCGCGTCAGGCGCCGGTTGCGGATCCCGAGGTCCGCAAGCGCGAATCCGATCAGCGGGCACGGCTCAAGGATTGCCTGCTGCAGGCAGCCCGCTTTTATCAGCGCAGACTGAAAGACTCCCCGCAGGCGATTGATTATTTAAAAGGACGCGGCTTATCGGGCGAAATTGCCGTTCGATACCACCTGGGCTATGCCCCCGAAGCCTGGCAGTCGCTGCAGTCTGTTTTTTCCGACTACCAGAGCCGAGACCTTCTCGACGCCGGACTGGTCATTGATGGCGAATCCGATCGGCGTTATGACCGCTTCCGTGATCGCATCATGTTTCCGATTCTAAGTAGCCGCGGCGAGGTCTTGGGCTTTGGCGCCCGCACCCTCGGTGCTGATGAGCCGAAATATCTCAATTCGCCCGAGACCCCTGTGTTTTCGAAAGGCTTTGAGCTCTACGGGGTGTTTGAGGCACGCCAGTCGATCCGCGAGGCGCGGCAGGTCTGGGTGGTGGAGGGCTACATGGATGTCGTCGCCTTGGCCCAGCATGGACTGGGACATGTCGTGGCCACACTGGGAACTGCAACCACTGCGCAGCATCTCCAGCAGCTATTGCGGCTCAGTGATCGTGTGGTGTTTATGTTTGACGGAGATGCAGCAGGACGGCGGGCTGCTGCGCGCGCGATGGAGACCACACTGCCTTTTGCAAACGAACAGAATCGTATTGATTTTGCATTTCTGCCCGAAGAGCATGATCCCGACAGTTTTGTGCGTGCCCATGGTGCTGAAGCACTTCGTGATTGGGCATCAAAGGCCTTGCCCTTATCGCTCTGGATGCTGGAAGTGGCCAGCAGTGGCCAGTCGCTTGAGATTGCCGAGGGCAGGGCGGCAGCAGTGACCGAGGTGCGACGGCTCTTGTCGCTGATGGCAGCCGGTCCGCTGAGAAATCAAATCGCACTTGAGGCGGCCCGGCGACTTGATGCCTCCGATCTTGCAAAAGATTCCTCTGCTGCTTTTGTGCGTAACGATGCCAAGCCCCGTGGCGCATCACCGTCTGGCGCAAGCGCGCCATCGGGATCACGATTTACGCGGCCAGTCATTCGGCCGCTTGGCGAACGGCTCTTGCAAATTGTGGTGCGCGAGCCTTCCTGGGCAAGGTGGATTGATGATCAGGCCCAGGCCGCCTTGGATGGCCCGCAGTCGGCATTGCTGTCATGGATTCAGCAGCGAATTCCCAAAGAAGGGTCAGTGAACTTCGCCATGCTTCACGAAGCCGCCCTCGCTGAGGGCCGCGAGCGGGGATCTGAGGCGGTGAGATTTTTTATTCGGCTTGCCCAGCCCGATGCCGCGCTGGATGCGCTCTCGGAGAGCACCCAGCAGCTGCGGGAAGAGTTCAATCTGGCCCTGGTCCGGCTCAAGCTTCGGGTGCTGGAGGATCAGGCCGCCGAGCTCGCCGATCAGGCAGCGTCCGACACCAATGCGCGGGCAGAGCTTCAACGGGTGCGGGAGACCATCCAGCAATTAAAGGCCCAGCCCCCCAACTCAGGGGAGGATTTTCGAGCTTAAGGTACTGATTTTGAACATTTTTTGCTATAATGGAGGGTTTCCGCTGACGCACCTAAAAATTGCCACACAAGGACCCCACGCCCGTGAGCAAAGCCCAGAAATCCGCTGTGAAGACCCTCGCAAAGAAATCCACTGTGAAACTTGCCGCGGCCAAAAAACCGGCCGCCAAGACGGCCAAGCCTGCCGCCGGAAAGCCATCGAAGCAGCCCGCCCAAGCGAAGCCCGCAGGCAAGGCCACCGCAAAAGCCCCTGCCGTCAAAAAACCGGCAGCTAAGCCCGCAGCGAAAAAGCCGGTTGCAAAGCCCATCGCCAAAAAGCCGGCAGCAGCATCGAAAAAGCCTGCCGCTAAAAAACCGGCAGCCAAGCCCGCAGCGAAAAAACCGGCAGCCAAGCCCGCCGCAAAAAAGCCGGCAGTTGCGGCAAAAAAGCCCGCTGCTAAGGCGCCCACAAAGCCGGCAGCTAAGCCCGCAGCAAAGCCTCAGGCCAAGCCCGCCACCAAGGCCGTGACCAAGGCCGCTGCAGAAAAGCCGTCCGCTAAAAAACCCGCGACTGCCGCCGGAAAAAAACAGGCCCCGCCCGCCCCGGCGCCAAAAAAAGGCAAAGGGGCCGCAACGTCCGAGCCGATTGCCGCAGAGAAACTGCCTCTTAAGCCCAAGGGCAAGCCAGGCCGGCCACCGAAAAAATCACCCGAACAAATCGAGGCCGAGGCCAGCGGTCTAGATGACACCGTCATCGATGATGTTGAAACTGCAGATGTCATCGAGCCGCCACCGCCGCCGAAAAAAGGATCGGCCCGTCGGGCCCGTGATCGTGTCCTGAAAGAGTTTCTGCCTCTAGGCGGTGCTGTCACGCCGGAAGAACTTGAAGCGCGCAAAGCCAAGATCAAGACCCTGTTTAAGCTGGGCAAGGAGCGCGGCTATCTCACCTACTCTGAAATCAATGACCATCTGCCCGAGAACGTCGTGGAGGCCGAACAGATCGAGTCGATCGTGTCGACCTTCAGCGACATGGGCATTGCGGTCTATGAGCAGGCCCCTGATACCGAGACCCTGCTGCTCACAAGTAACGCGCCTGCATCTGACGATGATGATGCCGAAGAGCAGGCAGAGGCGGCGCTGCAGACCGTGGATTCCGAGTTCGGCCGCACGACCGACCCGGTGCGGATGTACATGCGTGAGATGGGCACTGTGGAGCTGCTCACCCGCGAGGGCGAGATCGTTATCGCGAAGAAAATTGAAGAAGGCCTGCGCGATATTGTGATGGCGATTTCTGCATGCCCCGCTACCATCAGCGAAGTCCTCGAGTGTGCCAATAAGATTCGTGAAGGTACGATGCCAATTACTGATGTTGTGGATGGCATCGTAGATCCGAATGCCCCCGAGGAAGACCTGCTGTCATCGACCGAGGCTGAGTTCGCCGCCATTGAAGCTTCGGAAGAAGTCGACGATGACGGCGCCGCGGCAGCGGCTGCAAATAACGCTCGGCTTGAAGAGCGTAAGGTGGCAGCGCTCGAAAAATTCGATGTGATTCAAAAGTCTTTCGACAAAATGCGGAAAGCCGTCGATGGCGATGGCTATAAGTCACCCGCCTACGAAAAAGCCCAAAAGACAGTCAGCAATGAGTTCATGAGCATTCGCTTTACCGCAAAGATGGTCGAGCGTTTGGCCGATACGCTGCGCAGTCAGGTTGAAGATGTACGCCGAA